>Ga0209755_10005659_pt1 | contig 14129 bp, 7 predicted proteins | sample TergutCo191P1_FD_187301 | JGI IMG/M metagenome (GOLD analysis project Ga0209755, IMG submission 187301) | Cornitermes sp. P1 segment gut microbial communities from Petit-Saut dam, French Guiana - Co191P1 (SPAdes) (version 2) | ecosystem: Host-associated > Arthropoda: Insects > Digestive system >... | reverse complement strand
GCAATGTAGCAGAGATCGTAGACGTACTCGGCAGTACAACAAAGATATCATATGACTGCTTAGACCGTATAAACAAAACAACAAATGCATTAGGACACAGCAAGCAGTTTAGTTATGATGCTCTTGGTAACATAACAGGCGTAACAGATGAAAATGGCAATACCACAAACTACAGATACTCAGCAACAGGCGAACTTATCGAAGTAATAGATGCACTTGGACACAGTACAAAGTATGATTATGACAAATCAGGCAGAATGACAAAAATGGAGCAATACCGCACCATAGATGAGACTTATGCAGAGCTAAAACAGATAGAGCTACAAGTAACCACATGGGAGCGAAACAAGCGTGGTGAAGTCATAACTAAAAACACACCACTCGGCGGTGAGACACATTACAAGTATGACCCGCTTGGGAACCTCGTATCCATGATAGATGAAGAAACGCAAGAAACACTGTATGAATACAATCTTGCAAGCAAGCTGACAAAGGTAGCATATGCAGACGGCAAGACAGTAGAACTCGGCTACAACCCACTCAGACAACTAACGGAGCTAAAAGACTGGCTAGGCACAACGGAGATAGAGCTTGACCCGCTTGGCAGAGCCACTAAGGTAACAGACCATGAGGGCAGAGAGATTGGCTACACTTGGGATGCACTGAGCCGCAGGGAGAGCATTACTTATCCTGATAACAGTACAGTAAACTACAGCTATGACACATCGGGCAGGATAAAGTCCGTTACATCAGCGAAAGGCACAACGAAATACAACTACAGCATATCTGATAGATTACTTGAGCGTATAATGCCTGATAATATCGTAACAGAGCAAAGGACAGACCAATTAGGCAGGCTTGAGAGTTTAATACACAAAAAGGACGGTGAAACTCTTGATAGCTTTAGCTACAGCTATGACCAAGTAGGCAACATCACTCAGATAGACAAATTCAGAAAGGGCATTGAAACTGACAGCGGAGTATTCAAATACGGCTACGACAACCTCGGTAGGCTCATTGAAGCGAGCAATAACCCTGTAGGGGACGGCGTCCCCGACGTCCCGAATGTAAAGACATACCACTACGACAGCCTTGGCAACCGTTTGATGAGTGTGTATAATGGTATTGAAACCAAACACAGCTACAATGCTAGAAATCAGCTAATTCAGACAGCCGAACCTGACTTAATCAAGGAATACAGTTATGGTGCCAGAGGCAACTTAAAGAGTATAATTGAAAACGGTACGCTTACATCTAGTTTTGCGTTCAACTCAGCCAACCGCATGACTCAGGCAATCACACAAAAGGGTAAGGCTGAATATGAGTACAATGGTTTCCTCAAGCGTGTGAGTAAGCTTGAGGCACCACAAAACGCAAATGTTGCTGACCCGATGAATGAAATCAAGTATATACTTGATCTTACCAAACCATACAATGACCTGATAGCTATTGGTGAGCAACGCTTTGTTTGGGGTAATGAACTATTGCAATCTGAGGGCAGTGATGAGTTCAGTTATCTGAACGACCATTTGAGTTCGCCTATAAGGCTCATGGGCACGGAGAAACAAGAAACTCTAGCTTATGATGAGTTTGGTGTGCCTACTGTTGAGGCGCGCAACGGCACACTGCATAATCCGTTTGGGTTTACAGGGTATCAGGTGGACAACATCAGCGGCTTGCAGTATGCTCAGGCTAGGTATTATGCGCCAAGTCTTGGTAGGTTTGGAGCGGAGGATACACATTGGCATCCGAAGAATATGATTTTTGGGGATATACACCATGCTTTAATGCAAAATAGTACTATCCCCGATAATTGGGCAATTAAACAGTCTACGAACTCATACCACTACTGCATCGGTAATCCATTAAAATTTGTGGATAAAAATGGGGAATTTATAAACCTCGTAATCGGTGCGGTTGCGGGCGCTGTTATTGGCGCTGCCGTAAATATTGGAACACAACTTTTCTCAGAAAACGAATTCAGTTGGGCGGAAGTTGGTATTTCTGCGGCAACCGGAGCGGCGTCAGGAGCATTGATGGCAAGTGGTGTTGGAGTTGGGCTTGTTGTTGCCGGAAATGCGGCTATTGGTATGGCAGGCAACGTAGCAGGACAAGTATATGAAATAAACAGTCCCAATCGAGAAAGGGAAAGATTTAGTCCTTCAGAAATGCTGATAGCAGGCGGGGTTTCGGCTTTATCCGCTTACATGTTTTACAAACCAGATGTCTCACGGCATCTGATTTCAAGCCAAAGAAACCTTGTGAATCAACTTTCTGGGAATAAAAAGCCACCATCACAAGCACTGAGGTATTTTTGGTCACAAACAAGGCGTGATATTGGTCGATTGTCCATAAGACAAATTTCGCCAGATAACGTGGTTAAAACTCTAGTTAAAAATCAAGCTAAATACCTTATTGGTGAAGGAATCAATGAATTTAGAATACCGGGAGGATGCTAAAGCCTATGGTAAACTTTTTTATCAATCCCCCTGCTGAGTTTTCTTTTAACCTTTCCGCAATGATTGCCTTTACTGCATCTGTTTGGATAATGTCTTTAATGACGATGTGGGTACTGAGAGATAGTATTTATAAGTTAGCTTTTTTTACATATGGCAAAAAACTAAGAAAAGCAACATTGAAAAGAATGCCGCTCCGAAAAAAAATTATGCTCAGATTCACTCTAGATTATAATGCACCCTACGAGGTTAGAAGAAAGTTACGTGTTTATTATGTTTTTTTGTTTAGTGCTTTGTCTTTAAATATTATAATTGTTCTTAGACCGTTTTTTCATTTTTTACACTGGGGTTCGTTACCATTGTTTTATTTTTGGATTGGATTTCAACTATATACTTGGTTGCGTTTTGATAGAAAACGTAAGAGAAAATGACTTTTGAGAGGTGGGAATGGATAAAAACAGTATTTCGGGGAGGTCTCTTCTCAGCTCCTCTCGGGGGACTTATCGATGCTGGAATGGACAGCAACGCATAACCAAAAAGATGAAATAGCTAAATAAGTCAATAGAAAAAGAAAGAGGTGGAAAAAATGTCAAGACGAGTACAAGTAGATTTTAACAGAGTAAGCACACAAACGGCGCAGCATAGAGCGGCAATCAATCAGGCGATGTCAAACTTAGACCGGGAATATACCCAGCTATTGAGCGGACTGAGGAATATGGATGGAGCAACAAATGCGGCATTCATGACTTCCACACAGCGAAACCGCGAGAAAGCGATAGCAACAGCGCAGATATTGGAACGCACACTAACGTTCATAAACAACTCATCAATGCAGATACAAGCACAAGACCAAGCAATAGCCGCGAGATTCGGCAATAGACGAATGGGAGGACAATAAAATGCCTGATGGATTTAGAGGAAGAGCAGCAGAGAGGTTTCTGACTGTGGCAGGAAATGCAATGACAGCGGCAACAAGCGCGCATAACCAACGGCCATTAAACCAGCAAGCGGGAGTAGTGCGCCCGGCAATGCCACCCACGCCAAATGCACGAATACTTCATGAACCAAGCTCAGCCCATATCGGCAGAGTAGTAACGGGAACCGGCACATCAGCAAATGTAGTTGTCAGTAGTATGGAATATAACAACATAGTGAGCAGAATCAACAGGATAGACGATGAGATGGGCAGGACATTACACCAAATATCAGTGCGGATAGAAGCGATGTGCAGAGGTGATTTTGTGTTGCCGCAGACAGTAGAGCGAAGCAACCGCATAACGGGTACGTTAAAAAATGCACTGACGGAATATCAGCGCGTGACAGATGAATCATTGACAGAAATACGTCGGTTTACGAATAATATACTAAATATACGCTAACAGTCACCGGATATGAGGAGCGGAGAAAAGATGGACTATGTGTTGAATCAAGGAGACAAGCACAATGAGAGCAATAGTAGTATTCGATAATGAAAAGTGCGTGGAGTTGCCATTACAGGCTGAGTTGCCTGAGCCCCAAACAGGAAAAACTGCGTTATCTATGGACTGTGAGCCGCAGTATTACTCCATATGTGGGATAGAGCAACTTCGCATAAGCCCGTCAGCAAGTGCGCATATCCAATTGAAAGACACAAATGCGGCACTCTCTATTGTGCAAGGTAGTATTACGGTGCTTGATGAAACAGGTGTCTATCTCAGCGGAAAGAAGATAACAGCAGGTGAACACCCGATTTCTCCGGGCGACAGCTTTTGGGCGGGTTCAACACGTTTCGTGATGCATGAAGGATATATAGAATGTGCGGGAACAGAATATATTTCACACCTAAATATATCGACAATGACCCCTGAGCCGTATGAGGACTTTCCAAACTACACACGCTCGCCACGCATCATAAAGCGGGAACCGACAGAGACAATAGAACTCACTGCGCCAAAGGAAAAAGAGGAACGCAAGAAAGGCGAGCTGGTAAAAATCATACTGCCCCCGCTACTTATGATGATTGTAACCGCAGGCGGAAGCATGATGATGGGGAGCGGGCTGTTCGTCGTAATCAGTGCCGCCGGTATGCTAATAAGCGTGGTTGTTTCTGTGACTACGTTTTTCAGCGATAAAAAAGCCAGAAAAGAGAAAGAGCAAGAGCGAGATGAAAAATATGAAGAATACCTGCTCACAAAGCGCAAACAAATACACGATTTAAATGAAAGACAGAAAGCAGCACTACTATACCACAACCTTTCACCCCTTGAGATAGCATGTGAAATACACAGTTACTCAAGCAGGCTTTACGAACGTGCTTCAAACGACAGTGATTTTCTGACACTATCACTAGGTGCATCAATGGTGCCGACAAGCTATAATGTAAAATATGAGACAAACAGTGATGCAACGGTGAAAGACCCGCTGCTTGACGAAATGCAGTCAATAGGCGCATCATATCAAAGCATAGAAAATATGTCGACAGTAATAGATTTAAAACAGGCACATCTTGGGCTTGTGGGTGAAAAAACCTATGTCCACAGGCAACTAAAAACAATCTTGACCCAGCTATGTTTCTTCCAAAGTTATCACGATGTAGAGATTATACTGTTAGTTGAAGAAGCTGACAGGGTAAAATTTGAATGGACAAAGTGGTATCCGCATTGCCGAATAAAAAGCATTAATGTAACAGGGCTTGTGTCCGCCGAAAACCAGCGTGACCAAGTGCTGGGTAATGTCGCCCAAGTGATAAAATCGCGTAAACAAAAGCAGGAAGAGGAAAAGAAAGATAGCCGCTATTTACCACATTACATATTCATAATAGATAACCCGAAATTAATCATAAATCACAGTATAATGGAATATCTGCAAACGCCTGATACTGCACTTGGATTTTCGCTCATATATACAACCCACATCAGGGCGAACCTCCCCGAAAATGTGCAGACAGTGTTTTTGCTCGATGGCGGAGGGCGTGGAACACTGTTATTAAATCAGGGTCAGCTAAAAAACAGCTCAGTTGCACTTCCTGAGATTGACAGCATAGATTTAGAGAAAATGGCACGACAACTAACCCCCATACGCCACAGCCAAGGAGTATCAACGGTAATTCCCGAAAGCGTTACGTTCTTCGAGCTATATGACGTGAAGCGACCCGAAGAAATACCTGTTATGAAGTTATGGAGTAAAAATGCCTGCCATAAATCACTGGCAGTGCCGCTCGGGCTGCGCGGTAAAGATGATATAGTATCTCTGAACCTGCATGAGAAAGCGCATGGCCCACATGGATTGGTCGCAGGTACGACAGGTTCAGGTAAATCCGAAATAGTGCAGTCATATATACTGTCGCTTGCAGTAAATTTCCATCCGCATGAAGTGGGATTTTTGCTCATAGACTACAAAGGCGGAGGCATGGCAAATCTTTTCAGTGACTTACCTCACCTGCTCGGAACAATAACGAATCTTGACGGAAGTGAGAGCATGAGGGCGCTTGTGTCGATAAAAAGTGAGCTTGCACAACGTCAGAGGATTTTTAATGAGCATAATGTAAATAATATTAACCAGTATACAAAGCTGTTCAAATCAGGTGAAGCTACGCAACCGATGCCGCATCTGTTCATCATATCAGATGAGTTTGCGGAGCTAAAAAAGGAACAGCCTGACTTTATGAGCGAACTTGTGAGCGCGGCACGTATCGGACGTAGCTTAGGTGTGCATTTAATACTGGCAACACAAAAGCCGTCCGGCGTGGTAGACGACCAGATATGGAGTAATTCAAAGTTTAAACTTGCACTGAAAGTGGCGAACGAAAGTGACAGTAACGAAGTGCTGAAAACCCCCGATGCCGCCCGCATAACACAGCCGGGCAGGGCGTATCTCCAAGTCGGGAATAATGAGATATATGAACTGTTCCAATCCGCATGGAGCGGTGCGCCATATAGCGAGGAAGTTGTGGAGCGAGGGTTTGACAGCCGTGTATACCTCATAAATCAACTCGGACAGGGCGAATTGCTCAACGAAGATTTGAGTGAGGTGGATAAATTTGAGGAATCCAAGCTGACGGAACTTGATGTGGTTGTAAATCATATACATGAGCTGTATAGAGGATTAAATGCCACAGTGGTAGATAAGCCATGGCTGCCACCGCTTGAACACAAGCTCATAACCCGGTCTATTGTCTTAGGTAATGATGTAGGGAAACTTACGATGCAAGACCTAAACGTGCCTATCGGTATGGTGGATATACCGGAAGAGCAATCGCAGGTGGAGTATGCCCATGACTTTCTTGACGATGGAAATCTTGCGATATTCGGCGCATCAGGGTTTGGAAAGTCAACTGTGCTGATGACGACTGCACTGACATTGGCATCAAAGAACTCACCGCAACTGCTAAATTATTTCATCATGGACTACGGCAACTCTGCACTTGCGCAACTCAGAGGATTACCGCATACAGCAGATTACCTGGGCTTTGATGATAGTGAAAAACTAGACAAACTGGAAAAATTGCTAACAGAAGAACTAAAACAACGGAAACATCTGTTTGCGTCAGCAAATGCGCTCAATTTCAGAATGTACAACGATGTAGCGGAAAAGAAACTTCCCGCAATGCTCATATTTATTGATAATTATGATGTAGTGCGTGAAGTAAGCACAGAGCTTGAAGAGTTTCTCGTAAAACTGACCCGTGACGGTGTAGGCGTAGGCATCTATACAGTCATAACTGCATCACGCTCAAATTCGGTACGATATTCGGTTTTAGGTAATTTTAAGAACAAAATAGCTCAATTTATGTTTGATGAGGGCGATATTTCAGCCGTAGTCGGGCGCTCTGCATACAAATTGCCTGAAGTTAGAGGCCGCGCACTTGTAAAACTAAAGGACGTCCATGTCGCTCAATGCTATCTGCCTGTGGAATATGAAAATGATATATCTTATGCAAAACTGGTGGGTGAGGCAGTGGATGAAATATCAAGCAAGAACTCTGCGCCTAGGGCCATGGGTGTCAGGATTGTGCCTGATGTAGTTGCATATGGTGACCTCGTGCCGTATGTAAATCCGGATGACAGGCAGGCTGTTTTGGGATTTGACACAGAAAGCACAGAACCAACAGGTATGGATTTGAGTATTTCCTGCCAGCTGGTAGTGGGCAACCCCGCAAGCGGCAAAACCAATGTACTCAGATTACTCTTAAGGCAGTTTGAGGGTTTGAGCATATTTATTGCAGATTCGAGAGCGGGTGACTTACACGAGTATGAGAATAGTCCCGGTGTTGTGTATATGGGAACTGAAAGCCAGCTTGATGAGTTTCATACCCGGCTGACAGATGAAATTCAGCGGCGTGAAGATTCGCTTGCCGAATCAGGCATGAGGGCACGTGACTTTGCCGCATCACAGCCGCCAACAATTATGCTCATAGACGATGGCGATAATTTTGTAGAACTGTGCAGAAACAGGACGAGCGATATGGAGCTACTCATTTCAAAAGCAAAAGATTTGGGAATTTCCATTATAATTACAACACTGCCGGCAAAAATGCGTGGTTATGACGGGATGACTTCACTGCTCAAAGAAAATCAGGCGGGCATTGTGCTTGGCAACCCCGGCGACCAGAATGTTTTTGCGATAACTCCCCCGAGGGGGTATAAGGCGGCTCCGGATATTGCATTTTGGTACAAACGCGGCGATGTGCGGAAGATAAAAGTGCCTTTTGTGAAATGATAATGTAGCTAATGAGGAGATATGGAGCGGAACGGATAATGCTTACCACTATCGCAGTTGTCAACTCCGGCATGGACGTTGAAGTTGATGGTGACCGAGATAATTACTCAGCAGAGCCGGACCCCTGCCGGGTTAAATCACAGCTTGGTAGAATTTATCGTGGTTCCGTTTGAGTGTGTGCCACCTGATATCCGGTAGGCTGCGGGGACACCGCACTTTATACAGCCGCAGCAGGTCAGGAATTATATGCAGATTATGGGCATATCGCTTACGGTTGGGTTATCTTTGATTACGGTGTGTTTAGTTGTTGTGTATTATTTATATAGAAGGAAACGAGAACATCGGAGTCGCAGACAAAAATATAGGAAGGGTGATCTTAAATGTCAGGACGTATACAGGTAAATTATGGCGAGGTGTTCGGTCAAGTCGCGCAATGCAGGAGTACTATCAATCAAGGGTTGTCCACTCTAAATGGGGAGTATAACCGATTGGCAACTTCTCTCAGGGGCTTGGACAGCGCAACAAATGCTGCCTTTATATCGGCAGCAAACCGGAACAGGATGAAGGCCGCTGCAACTGCACAAATAATGGAGAAACTGCTAACATTTATCAGCGAGTCGGCAAGGCAGGTTCAGGCACAGGAGCAAGCTATTGCATCAAGATTAGGCAATATGCCGCGAACACGATAAGGGAGGATAAGACTATGCCGTCAGGATTTAGAGGAAACGCAGCAGAGGTTTATCTGGCTATGGTCAACGGAGCACTTAACTCAGCGGCTGCATCCCACAGCCAACAGGCACCCGCAGGGTCTGCCGCTCAAAATATGACTTCACCGCACGATGTAAGCTCTGCACACAGCGGAGGGAACGTCACAGGTGTTGGTACGTCAAACAATATTGTTGTAAGCAGTGCTGAGTACAGCAGTATTCTCAGCAGAATCGACAGCATAGACGATGACATGGGCAGGACGCTGCACCAACTTTCGGTGCGAGTTGAGGAGCTGTGCAGAGGTGATTTCGTACTACCACACACAGTACGCCAGTGCAATATAATGACAGGAATGCTTAAAAACGCTTTGGGCGAATACAGGTCACTGACCGATGAAGCATTAATATCAATGCGTAGGTTTACAAATGATATTTTGAGTATCGGGTAGATTTTTAGTCTAGGAGAAGGGGTAACTGTAATGGTTTTTGTATGGAATAGTACACAGGCAGAGCGAGTGCGTTCTGAAATAGAACAGACTATGCAGCGTCAGATACAAGCCATGGAAGGCTCAGCCCGGAATTTAAGGGCACAGCATCGAAGAGAAACTAGCTTAGCTGCCACGCAAACACACATTTCCAATACAGCAATGCGTACTGTCGTCAGTTGGGTCAATGGCGTCAGGAATGTGGACAGAGTGCCAGATGAGACGACTCGTGCTAATGCTCGCGCAGCAGCACGCAGGCACAAAACTAATGCAAGAAACCACCAAACGAGCGAGAGAAACATCCAAAGGGCTATAGCAGAGTTACGTGCAGCAATAAGGGCAGCGGCGTCTATGTTTATACGTCTTTTTAACGAAGCATTTAGGGTAGATAACCAGTGCTTAAGACAAATTAGAGCGATAGAAGAGAGCATGGCAGATTTTATTCGAAGGATGAATGATATATGTGCAAATATCACTCTCCCCGGAGAATTTAATCAAGATCCTAGATGTATCCCGGTACGCACAAGAGATACGATAAGCAGTATACGGTCAGCAGCACAGGCGGGGCTCCAGAGAGCTTCTGCCTTTGCACTGGATCCTGTGAACACATCAACAGGGAACTTTATATATAATAAGGTGGATATATCCATAAGCGGAAGGTATCCGTTAGAATTCATCCGCTTCTATAACAGCATAGGCGGCATTGAGGAAGCACTGGGTGTAGGGTGGACACATAATCATAACGTCCGGCTGTACGAAAGCGATGAAGCCGTGCATGTCATATATGAGGACGGGCACATGGAATCATATGGGTGTCTGGATGATGGTAGCTATGTTTCGCCACTTGATAGCAACAAGCTGCTATTCGTAGAAAATGACAGCTTTAAGTCTTGGACAAACGACAATGAAATCTACGAGTTTGACAAAGAGGGCTTTCTGCAAAACAAGAGTGACCTCAACGGGAATGAAACAAAATATGAGTATTCAGATGGGTTACTGGCAAAGGTATCTAATCAATGCGGAAGTCTAAAGTTTGAATATGAGAATAGGCAAATTGTTAAGGTTTCAGACCATACAGGACGCAAAGTGAAACTGGAATACAACGGGACGTTGCTCAGCAAGGTAACGCATCCGTCAGGCGCAGAGCATAGCTATGGATATGACTCATATGGTAACTTAGAGAAGGTAACAAACTCTCTTGGCATAGAAGCGATTAACAATGAATATGACGGTAATGGCAGGCTCGTCCGCCAGAACTTCTCTGACGGCGGAAAAGCAATATTAGTCTATGAAGACAATGCGACAATAGTGGTGGAACAAAACGGCAACGAAGTGAAGCATGAATATGATTATAAGCACCGCACAGTAAAAACCATTTACTCTGACAGCGAAGAACATTTTGAATACAACGACCAGAGCAGACGCACGTTCCGTAAAGACCGCAATGGTAATATAAGCAGGCTTGAGTATGACCTGCTCGGCAACATAACAAAAGCCACAGACCCGCTGGGTAACGAAACTGTCATGGAGTATGGCAGATACAGCAAGCTGACGAAGATAACAGCACCCAATGGTGGGGTCATAACCAACGAGTACGATGAAAAAGGCAACTTGCTCGCAGTAACCAACCCGCTCGGGTATGCCGTAAAGCTGGCAAATGACGCGCAGGGTAATGTAACAGAAGTGATGCTGCCAGACGGCAGCATAAGCAGCCTGACATATGATGGGCGTGGTAATATATCGACAGTATCAGACAATGACGGCAATGAAACAAAATATGAGTACGATAACCTGAGCAGGGTAGTTAAGGCTAGAGACCCAATGGGTAATACGATATGTTTGGAATATGATGATAACGATGATATAACAAAAGTGGTAAATGCGGACGGATACGAGCGCACTTACAGATATGACGCAAGCGGCAAAGTTATCGCCATTACCGATTTCGATGGCACTACCATCATCCGTGAATACAATAGTATAGGCAAGCCAAGCAAGCTGATTGACGGTGAAGGTAACGAAACACTATTTGAGTATGACTTGATGGAAAATGTCTCAAAGCAGACCGACGCGAACGGCAATGTAACTACATTTGAGTACAACAAGCTTAACAGGCTCATGAGCGTGACCAATGCAAAAGGTGCCATAATACGCTACGAGTATGACCATAACGGTAACAGGACAAAGATAATCGGAGCAAAAGGCGAGGAAGTCCGGTTGTCTTACGATGCGCTGGATAGAGTAAAAACAGTAACCGAGCCTGATGGAGCAAAGTCAGGTGTAGATTATGACTGCATGGGGCAAGTAACGAAAATAACTGACCCAATGGGCTACGAATCAATCTTCGACTATGACATTGCAGGGCAGAGATTGAGCGAGAAAGACCCGTTGGGCAGGGAGCTAAAATATTCATATACAAAGCTCGGTCAAGTATCCGAAGTTACTGACACAATCGGCAGAAAGACAAAGTATGATTATCTCCCCGGAGGACTGCTCAAAAGCATAACATATCCCGATGGCAGAAGCGAAGAATATGCATATGATGCGAATAAGAATATCATATCAAGAAAATCACAGGATGGGTATACTCTAAGCTACGACTATGATTGCTTAAACCGCATAACACGCATTTACAGCAATACTGGTCAGGAAAAGTTGCACACATACGACGCTGTAGGGAATGTTACGAGTGTCACAGATGCAAACGGTAACACTACAAGCTACAAATACTCGCCAAACGGAAACCCCAGATCTGTTATTGACCCACTGGGGAATAAATCGGAATATGACTATGATAAACTCGGTAACTTGCTTGAGGTAAAGCAGTTTGCAGAGCTTAATGAAGCCAATGGGCTGAACAAACAAAAATCAGGGCTGCGTGTTACAAAATATGAGTGGGACGTAATGGGGCAGATAGAGAAGATTACCGACTCGCTCGGCAACACAGAATCATATACCTACGATGAATCGGGTAATGTTCTGAGCAAGCTGGACAAAGACGGATTTGTGACAAAATATGCATATACCGAAACAAACCAACTTACAGAAGTGGTTTATGCCGATGGCAAGAGCGTTAGTATGTCATACAATCTTCTAAGACAGCTTACGGAGATAAAAGACTGGCTGGGCATAACATCAATAGAAGTTGATGAGATAGGCAGGGCGAGAAAAGTGACAGACCATAACGGCAAAGAAATTGAGTACACATTCGGCTTAGAGGGTGAAAAGCGGAGCATCAAATATCCTGATGGCAAAGTAGCAGAATACATTTATGATGATTCGTTGCGTCTTAAAACACTGATTGATGGTGATAACAGGGCAGAGTATCTCTATGACTCAAACAGCAGATTGAACGAAAAGGTGTTCGGCAGCGGAGTCAGTACAAAATATGCATACAATGACATGGGTGTACTATCCGAACTTACGCACAGCGACAAGGACGGGATACTTGACAGATATGCATACACTTATGATAATATGGTGAACAAAACAGGCATTGAGAAACATAGACGGGGTTTAGAGGAAGAAAGCGGCAGGTACAGCTTCACGTACGATTCGTTATCACGGCTGACGGAGGTGCAAAAAGATGGTGCGCAAATGAAAACGTTCGGGTATGACGAGTTCGGCAACCGCAGTTTCGCAACTGACCGCTACGGTAAAACAAACTACACATACAATGCACTCAACCAGCTCATATCTGCCGCTGATACGGCTAAAACCGAGCAACGCTACAGCTATGACAAACGCGGCAATCTAACACAGATACTTGAAAACTGCAAGATAAGGAACACATATGAGTTCGGCTCGTTTAACAGACTGACCAAAGCCACAAACGCAGATGGTAATACTGCAAGCTATGACTACAACGGCTTAGGCTTTAGAGTAGGTAAGCAGACAACAGATAATCTGAACCCGACAAAGCACATTTCATATGTGCTTGACTTGACGAAGCAGTATCATAATCTATTGCAGGTGAGTGACGAAATGCGGACACAAAGCTACACATGGGATAACAATGTGGCATTTGCAGATGGCAATGCGTACTTGCAGGACGAACTCGGAAGCCCATTGCGATATGTTGACCGCACAGGTAAAGCCATAGACAGCTATGGTTATGATGTATTCGGCGATGATTTGTATGGCAATCAAGGCATAGCACAACCATTTGGCTTCACGGGCTACACAGCAGACAGCATTGCAGGCACATATTTTGCACAGGCAAGAGAGTATATGCCGCAGATGGGCAGGTTTGCAGGCGAAGACATTGCCAAGTACGGCAGTAACTGGTATGCTTATTGTAGCAATAATCCGCTCAATTTTGTTGACCCACTGGGGTTGTGTGAGTGGTCAGCGGAGAGAGAGCAAGAACTAAGAATAGACCGTATGATTGAATATTTTAGTGTTGCTGGTGTGCAATCACTTACAAATGCGTATGTTACTACTATCATGAGAGCCCTTTTCGGTTCAGCACAGCACGTTCCTGCGACTTTAACAGATTTGAGAACAGGTCTTAGCTTTAACATAATCATGGCTCGACCCGGCCGTTACCACAGTGACTGGTCGCCTGCAACTGAACAGGATACTAATATAATCAAGCAAATCCTTCATCCAGGCAGGGATGTCAATTGTGAAAGCTGGCGTAACCATCAGACTTGGCCTAATTTCGATGCGTTCCCGGGTGTTCTAACTATAGGAGAGCATAATATAGCTACAGGATTTAATCTTACTCCTCATGGAAACATTATGCCCGGTGCATATCCGGGACCAACTATGCCTAATGCTGG
>Ga0209755_10005658_pt1 | contig 14130 bp, 7 predicted proteins | sample TergutCo191P1_FD_187301 | JGI IMG/M metagenome (GOLD analysis project Ga0209755, IMG submission 187301) | Cornitermes sp. P1 segment gut microbial communities from Petit-Saut dam, French Guiana - Co191P1 (SPAdes) (version 2) | ecosystem: Host-associated > Arthropoda: Insects > Digestive system >... | reverse complement strand
GGCCTTGCTGGTTATCAGGCTTAGACTCTCTCCCTTCAGTTGAGGCACCAACCAAACTTAGACTCTCTCCCTTCAGCTGAGGCACCAACCAAACTTCGACTCTCTCCCTTCAGTTGAGGCACCAACCAAACTTAGACTCTCTCCCTACAGTTGAGGCACCAACCAAACTCAGACTCTCTCCCTTCAGTTGAGGCACCAACCAAACTTAGACTCTCTCCCTACAGTTGAGGCACCAACCAAACTTAGACTCTCTCCCTTCAGTTGAGGCACCAACCAAACTTAGACTCTCTCCCTTCAGTTGAGGCACCAACCAAACTTACTCTCTCCCTTCAGCTGAGGCACCAACCAAACCATGCAGCATGTCAATACTGATAATTCTTTTCACTGTTGATTCTGTAAAGGAGGAACACTCCATCATTCATGAAGGTGTTTATTCACCCAGAATTGCAAATTACGTTAATTCATTTGGCTCAAGAGAAGTGACCAACCTGTACACAACTGTACCCATCATTGACTATTAAGCTTGGAGTCGTCTGTTATGTGGTGCCACACAGTCTGGTAGTTTACCAGCACTTCTGAGGATCTGATGCCTTCATCATCAGGGTTGATGAATAAGCCAAGTACACACCAAACACAAAGGCAAGACAAGAGCGTGAATCAAGGCAGAGTTCTGGTTGGACCAATGGGAAGTGTGGTGGAGAAAAATACTTAAAAGGGAGATTGGAGTGAACAGCAGAGCACGGAAAGGTACCGGTGAAGGAAACCAAATACAATAAAATGACGAGTTAAAACAATATGTATAAAAACATGTATAACACATAAATGAATACACACATGTGTAAGGAGAGTGGTGTTGGCTGCATTGCCCTATGGTGATGCAATGTTTGCCCATGGCCAATTTACCTGGATGCTCCAGGACAGTTTGCTTGTAGTTCTTACTGACTTGTCTTGACAGAACAGTCAGTCTGCCCAATATTACTTTCTTCCCACCTCACAACCTCCTTCGTTAAATTATTCGTGTTTTATTTTTTACTTGCATTTCATTTTTGTTTATATATAAATTTTATTTCCATGACATATCAGTCAAATTCTTTGTTTATTTATTTAGTGTCCACTAAAAATCCTAAGATCATGGAATGAGGTCAAGGGGATAGTTGGAGATCGCAATGCCTGGAAGCTCTTCAAGGATGCCCTATGATCCACAAGGAGTGAAAGGACTTGATGACGACTCAGAATCCTAATGGTGAATCAAAAACCAGCAACAATAAACACAAAATAACATACACACACATAAGGAACAAAATACCAGACAAAGAATGTAATAGAGTTCAGTTAACAAGTCAGAGTTAAACAAAAAATTGTACATAATTGTATTAAAAGCAATTTAATAAACAAAAAAATACAGTTACTAAAGAAAACCCTAAAAAGCGTAACAATTTGTAAAAAACTGTCCTCAGCAATATTTTACACGTACAGACCACACTGAAAGAAGAAATCTCAAACAGTGCAAATAAGTCAAAGACCTATAGCTTCCAGAATTGATGGGCGAAATTTCCAAGCAATGTAAACATTAATGAAAAATAGTGCGCCGAGCTGATGCCACCTCTCACGTGCGCTGGCATGCTAGATGTTTTGCAATACTGTAATGTAGGATGGAAATCTAATAGCATTGATTATATGCACAATGGGGAGTCCTTCCTGCTATATATTCAGCAGAAGACTGTATAGCCTAGATGGCACCAAGCCTTGTGGCCAAAGCTGCTGACCATCAGCATGAACCAGCGAGAAAACTGCTTTATGAGAAGACTTGATTGCATCTTGTCTGTGGCCAATGTCGTGTGCGCTGCATCTTCTACTGAAAGGGCCTTTTCTTTCCAGTCACTGGTGCTGACCACTGCAGCATTGCCCTTGCCCATTAGCAGACCAGGACAATGGGCGTTGTCCTGCACCACGCGGCATTCTGTACTTGCACATGGTCGTCCGTTATCCTGGATCTAGTGGGGATGCCATGTCGTGCCAGACTTTCTGATAAACCTCTTCCAACAGCATGCTGATGGTCTTCTCCATTTCAGTCATGATGTCCTCAAATGGCACACACAGCAACGCCTGCAAAAGTGGAATGGCGTGTATTCAAAATCTGTCTACTCCATCACACAATCACCACGAACACCATCACATCCCACTACACTGACCAGATGTCAACAGCATCCTGGCAAGGAAATCCAGGCACAGACACCTCCACATAAGGTTAGCAAAAGTGTGTGTGCCGTAACCCAATAATGTGAACCTGGAGGACAGGCCGTTTCTAAGCAGCAACAAACCAAATTAATCAAACAGCTGGACTAAAAACCGCACAATATTCTTAACATGAGGTGGAATGTACCTACAGTTCTATCACTATTCGCTAGAGTTTCTGAATGCGGTCTTCTAAAAATCACTGACGCGTCCTTTACGCTCCCAGTCACCATATCGCGTTGGCTCAGGCCCACGTGGTCCACCCACTTCCCCCGTGGCAGGGTTTGTATTATCTGGCCATGGAGGTAGAGGTTCCTTCTCCTGGTAAGGATGTTTACCCTCATCCAATTCATCAAGCTTCCCTGGAACAGAAAACAAAAAGTGTCCTCCTACAGCTCTCTGTATACAAGAAATAGCAGAAAAGTTGTACCACTTGATGACATTAGTCTGAAATATGAAAAATGACAAGAATGCACAGCATTTCTTCTACCACATACCTCGAAAGGTTGGCAAAGTTTGCTTTGAGGACCAAAGGGAATCCACAGTTATGACTACTCAACAAAAGAACTTTGAAAGACATTTTGATAGTTGTTTATTACATTCAGTATGGAAACTCAAAACAATCCATTCAGTAGTTTTACAGATGACTTCCCCAATATGTTACTAATTTTGTGCATATTTTGGTGTTCTAATTTTGTGTATATGTTTTTTTATGAAATAAATAATAAAATACAAAAAATTTAGGAAATGAATTAAATTCATATCCCATATGGTTTACAAAAATGTTTCAATAAACCATCCATCCACCAATTCAAAATGTTAACATACCTATTGGCGTTTTCTCTCGAAGCTTTCTCTGCAACTTTTCTGCCTTCGAACACTCTCCTTCATTTTTACTTGATTGTGAAGATAAGCGTACCATGGAGGCTAACAAAGGAAGAAGAATGAATACCGATGAGAACATCATCACCAGTCTTGTAACTTCATTTGAAAATTCTTGACAACAGACTGAAATTCTGACAACCTAATTAAAATTAAAATCTTTTGATTACAGTCATGATTGGAAAACTTTCTTTATAGGAAATGTTCCTTGCATACATCAGGAATACTGACAGGTGACCACATGGGGATATAAGACAACTGAAGAATAAAAAACCAACTAGATGCCACTTGTTATTTTATTGTACTTCTTATAGGCTCAACATGTTTCAGGCACTACTATGCCCATCATCAGGAGCTGGCAACTATGATGTTGATTACCACATTGGTCGTTTTGTTCTTGGTTTGTTGTATGTTGGAGGTTAGGTGTGGTTAGGTTGGAGTTTCTGGGCTGCAGGCTAAAGCACAGTAGTGCCCGAAACATGTTGAGCCTATAAGAAGTCCGATAAAATAACAAGTGGCATCTAGTTGGTTTTTTATTCTTCAGTTATCACAATGATGCACGGTCCAATAAACATCAGGGGATATAAGTTTGTGCACTCAATAGGTTAAAATAAATAAAATAAATAAAAGAAAGAAAGGAAAAAGAAAATGGCTGCACCTGGCACAGACTACTAGCTATTGGGATTATGTAAATTTTACAAAACTATCACTTCTAATATGTCAGTCAGAATTAACACAATTTTCTAAATTCTGAACCATATTCCCTTAGTCACAAATTTAACAGATAACAACCATGAAATGCACAGCATAACACTGTAACCATCTAACTGAAACTGCTCGCTGTTGCAGAATTAGACCCTTCAGTGGTTCCATAAGACTTGTCTCAAGGAAAATTTAATGGGGAATGTCAGGCTGATTACTCTCACCACAAACTATCTTTAAGCAATAATCACATGGCTGGCATTCTATTTAGGTTTAGTAACAATGTATTTGTAACTGACTATAGCATAGGCACTAATTAATTACAAATTCAAGAATACTGATCAACGATCAAAAATGCTGCTAATGGTCTCAACACACAACGAAGAATACGATGTCCAACAGTAACCACACTCTATACAATGCCTGTACATGTAATGGTAATGTCAGGACCCAAAACTTCGCGGTGCTTTGAATATTTCTACAACGCTTCCTTCGCTTTTTATGTTGTTCACGAAGTCAGCCTGCAGGCAAGCTTGCTCAAAGTCAGATTTTCAAGAGGTCTACTTGCATGCCTACAACTACATGTCACTAACAAGGGAGGAGACATTAACACCTTTGATGGCAATGAGGTTTGACTTCTACCAACCTCTATGAAAATGCATGTCTTAAGTTCACACAGCAATTTAGGGGGTGAAACTGTGAATCCTCTCTGTACATTCTAAATTTTAAATATTAAAATTATATAAACTGGGTAACAGCTAAATCACCAGCTTATTGTCTCATATTTGCAGGCTCAATCCAACAATTGAAATATGTACCCAGGCCAGACAAAAAATGTTGAAGACACCCTTTCCCTAGCGGGCACAACACAGAATATAACAGCCTGGGACTGAGAGTCAAGTACCCCAACACTAAGTAACTGCTTTTGGCTCAAAGGTGACAGTTTTACCAGTGGCAAACTATTCAGTCAAAGCTAATTTCTGAGGAATGATTTACTCTGAACACAAACCTAGAGGTGGGAACAGTAAGAACGGAAGACGAGAGGCCTCTGCTCTTCTTGAATGTTATGCGGCGTATGTTGGTACATCATGGGACCAACATGCTGTCATGAAATGTCAGCAACAAATACCAACATACGCTGCATAATATCCAAGAACAGCACAGGTCTCCAGTACGCAGTGGCAAAATCCTGAAATCTTACAAGACATGATGACAATGGTAATCAAGAAGGTGCTGAAGACGAATAAAATAATCGTGGGTACAGACTGCACAAATTTGGCTAGACCAGAGTGCAGGAATGAGATGAAGATAACTGCAGAGTACAGTGAAAACCTGAGGATAATCTTGATATAATTCCAACAGTGCCTTGAACAAGGACCATGACAATAAACTCTTAGCACACCAACATTAAACACTCTACATTAATTTATTAAAAAACTATTAAAATATCATGGCAATTTATGTTAATTATGTACCATGGTTTCCTGTCAGGGCAGAAGGTTCAGAAATATTTATACAAATTCCTTACACTTGAATACTTGAAAGCAATATGGTAGGATAGCAGACTCAATGGCCACTGGCTACAAGCAGCATTATGGAGTAATACTCGCAGTAAAGCCTGGCAAATCAGCTCTGCATTCCTGCCATCTCCTAACCACCCTTCCCTGTGGGTAGAGTGGTTGGATGATGAAAACAACCACTACTACAGTGCTAAGGTCTTGCCTACGTGGAGAATTCTGTATCTCCTGCATAACTCCACAGTATGAGCTAACACAGACAGGTAACTTCTTTAAATCCACAAAATATATGCCGGTTCAATCAGTATATTTTCGGCAATTTAACTGCCAATGCAACAATAACCTCTTTATTCCTTTCTAAAGAAACTTCAACCTCATTAACTTATGTTCTGGGGTGGTCTATTACTTCACCAGAAGTGCTGCACGGAGACAAGTTATGTATCATCATCATAGCTTGGCAAACAAAAGTACAGGAACTGATGCAAAATATGCTACATGAGTTAAAAATATTTCATACACTACATATGTTAGGGTTGTAGTGACAAGTGATCGTAAATTACGTACTGTAGTATTCATCAAATCTGCACCTCTTTTCTACAAAACACACTGTCACGCCACGACATTGAGCATTACATTACACAATATATTTAGTGCTAATGGTAAGAACTGTAATGTGTAACATATATCATTTATTCTCATTCCACGGATCCTTACTGGATTGCAAAATCCATATGAATATAGAAACAGTCAATACTGTACATTAAAGCTACAAAAAAATTTAATAAGTCAAGAAGTGAAGTCAATATATAAGTGAACAGCAGTTTGTTACTAGGCCTAGTATGATGTTTGAAGAACTTTCCAGTACTAATTTACATCATTTATAAACTAATTTTTTGAAGTTCGAAATATTCATCTAAATAATAAAAGGTGTTTTAATATATTTCATAAACTTTGCATTGAGCTGAAACGTATACTGAACCTTTTCCATCTGACGATTAAAAAAACACACACACACAAGTTTATCACATTACGCCTATATGGACTAACAAAATGCCAGCTATGGCGCCAATAACTACGAACAGACACACCAACGAAGATTGTCACCTCTGTATTACATTACCTCCTTGTAAAGCAACTCTCCTGTACATCAATGACATTTCTTTTAATAAAATGTTGTGTCCACTAATAACTTTTCTTTCGATTTAGAACTTATTTACAATTACGCCACAATTGCGCTCAAAATATTACACTTTCACACACACATCTTATTCCTAGCCACAGATTATCCTTCGCTGCGAATCCAGTCACGCAGCATGAGCTGCCATCTAGTCAATAGACACGGAAACATACCCCGCATATTTCCGTGACGACAGGGTTCGTCCAAGACCATGGATCAGAGTACACTATCACTGAATTCTGAATTAAAAATAATTATTTTTGGTGCATAAGACCCATTATATGACACTGTATGTTCTATAGAGAGATAGCTACATTTTTTGCATATATTTAACACAAATCATTACACTTACCGTACAGGACTGTAAGGAAATCTGAAGAATTTCAGCTTCGTATGGCTGCTGCATCCTCTTGCTGCTGCATCCTCTGCATCCAGGCACACAGCAGTATTTCACTCGGTTCATTATGGACCTTCACAAATTCATTACTCATAAAACACTGACATCAAATCATTTCCAATTAATCAGACAACATCAGCGAAAAAATGGTACGATCATGTGATTTCACAACGACAATTATTAAGGTACACAACCTTCATATACATGATGTAACTATTACATTCTCTTACCTTGTCGACGTTAACTGCTCAATATACAATAAAACACGAAAGCCAGCTACGTGGAAAATATGGTGAGCTCCGAATAATGTCAACAAAGGACAGATGGGATTTACCACGGCGAATATTCCAATGCCTTCCTCCCACAAAATGTCGGTGATACTCTGATCCTATGTACTGGTTGATCCAAGCCGTATATGAATTTGGCGCATAACGTATTTACGTTATGCGCCAAATTCATATACATTAATACAAGTCTGTGATTGGTTGAAATCTTACGCTTGAGTGGTTGAATGCACTCGTACCATCTGTTGTGAAGAATGCAAAGTGCCAACTTACTCAAGTCTACAGATGTCGCTAAAATCGTCAAGTTTCCACCTCGGCCGACCCACTTGCCACGGGGTGTCCAACACCACCATACCACGCGATCTCCTGGACAAATCGCCAAATAGCTACGTCCGATATCTGTGGCAAGTGCACGTACTAAATCACGTGATGTTTCGATCCAATCAAGTAGCAGCCATCTACTTTGGTGGCACTTGAATTATTTATGTACACTCTTGAATTCACACTTCCCTTTGCCATATTCCCAGTTCAAAATACAAGGACGTATGCTAATCGTTGTACTTGCAGGAAACACAAGCACCTGTGTATCGAAAACTGTAAGAACATAGAGCGATTTCGTGTCTTAGACGCAATGCGTATGCACTGAAATTGCACACTAGTACAAAATGTTAGCAAATGTCGGCGAAAACAAAACTAAATAAGCAGTCGAAACATCTAAATGTGCATGACAAAGTCGAGCCGCTCACGTTTCCCGGAGTCGGTACTTTTCAATGAATTGTTGTTTGGGGCAATTCCTTCAGCGGAGACGTAATTTTTGTATTTATAAGTAAAGAAAACGAGTTTTGATCACAACTCTTTTAATTTAAAACCGACATCTCCTGTCTGTGTTATTTTACAAAAACACCGATGACATAATTAAAACGCGGCACTTACAGTTTTCACATTGTTGCAAATGCAAGCCTGTAGTCAAGCAATATTATTCAATTTCCTTCTTGTAACAGTCCCAATTTTAGGGCCAATTACCGAAATGGAACCACAACAAAGTGATAACCTATAGAAACACTGAAGACGATGCGTAATAACATCGAAACGCAAATATAATAACTAGGAGTTTTATAGTGCAAGGCAGTCTGAAACCATAGTAGCATTCTACAAATAATCGAAACTCGTAGTAAATATAATGACTTCAGGTTTCACAACATAAATGGTAAGGACTGCAATAACAACATAAATGGTAAGGACTGCAATGACAACATAAATGGTAAGGACTGCAATAACAACATACATGGTAAGGACTGCAATGACAACATAAATGGTAAGAACTGCAATGACAACATAAATGGTAAGGACTGCAATAACAGCGTAAATGGTAAGAACTGCAATGACAACATAAATGGTAAGGACTGCAATAACAGCGTAAATGGTAAGGACTGCAATGACAACATAAAGCCACATTTTTTTCCCCTCCCGTAATTGAAATTTCAGATCTTCTGCCATATAGAGGTAAAAAGTTCATAAGTAATAAATTTTGCATGAATAAATTGGTGTTTCACATGTAAATGGTTTAACTATCCATTGGTCTTTCAGAAGACCTGTTGCAGAATTGTCAGTTGCTAGTTCAGCTTCTTGAGGCCAAAGTGCTGCCTCTTCCTGAAGACTGTCAATTCTGTTCCTCCTTCAACCTCATCTCCAGTGAAACAAAACATCTAACTTTTGAGACCTTGGAAAAAGTAAGACGAAAAAAGACAGAGTAATTGTTCTGTGTCAGTCTGAATGTCTGAGAAGATGTGATGAAATGACAAGCTACCAGGGAAGATGCAATAGGGAGACAGTGCAGCTGGAGGGTGTTACCTATGAGCTCACGAAATTATAAAGCTTAAAATTTGATATAAAACATTTACTGAAATACATAGATATGAAGCATCGAAACAGAAAATGACCACAGGGGAACAAAGCCATAAGCTTAACATGTTTGAAACGCAAAAACTAAATGACGTCACTTTTGAAACAACAGCCGCACTTCACACTTGTCTGTAAGATGTTTGCAAAATTCAAACTGCAATAATAATTTCATTTTATCATAACACAGTCATTATTCTGAGTTCCCATACTTGACTTTACCTTTGCTGTACAACTGCAGAGCCCAGAAAAAAAAAAAGTTACAATCACTGCATATATTAAAAATACATTGTGAACAAATTTTATCTAAATCCATTATAACTTGTGTACAACATTTCTTTGTAAAGGACTGCAAATGAATTAAATGGACACAAGATTTCACTCTTGAAGATACAAAAACGCCCTGTAAGATGTGGTGTTTTCATGGTAAAGTCACATGAAGACCAACACTGCAAAGGGAGGCTGTACATTACTCCAAACCGTTTACACTTACCTGCTAGATGACAACAAAACTTCATAACCCAGATATAACTTTATAACCTCTGACAATGACTATTTCACAAAAAGCTATATGTTATACAATTTAGGGCAGTGAATAACTGTATCAAAAATAAATTTATTTTTCAGGATTTACAGGTTCATAAATTCTCAATATGTAATAAGCTGACTAACAAATAAATTAACTATCAGTAGAAGAAGTTCCAAATGTCAAGGTTGGTATTACCATTTCTAACCAGTCAGTCACATGCCCAATCAGACCTGCCAGCCAGCTGCTGTTTGATGAGCTGAGTGACTAACCAGGTCACCAGATGTCTAGGCAATTAGCTTCGAAATATACTGTGCTGACAACAAGAGCTGGGGCATTACAAATTACTGGGGCCCTTGGTCCAGATAAGTTGCAGGAGTTGTTGTCTTTATTGGTAGTACCATTAGTGGTCGATTGTACAAATAAACCCTCTCAGACAAAACCCAAGTCACTTTGCAACAGACAGTTAGTCTGACAGGTTTAGTGTAAAGATTTTAGCCAGCCTGCCTTTGCCAAGGAGCCTGAAATTTTTTTTTTTAATTCAGGGTCCAACCTGCTGTCAGTAGCCCTGGAAATATCAGCACCTAGGGAGGCAGGCTAGCATAGTTGGTATAGGGTCTATGGCCCTGACAACAGCGAAATGTGGGTTTGATTGCTGGCAGAGGTAAGAGACTTTCTCTACTTTGAAGTGTCAAGACAGGCACTGGGGTCCACCCAGCCACCTGTTCAATGGGTATCGGCCCTTCAAGCAATTGCAAGGTAAATGTATATGTAAAATTTCCACTATGCTTGAGTGCCACACTATGGAAATGTTTGGGCAATTGGAGGCACAGCTTTGTTCATTGCCCTTAGCACTAAACGACAGCGACTGATTAGCTTCACGCCCTGGTCAGTCTAACCTCAAGGAAAATCCCTCTGTACCTATGGACTAGAAAGCTGGGCAGGCCTTAAAGGCAATAGGGTTCTGTGACAAAGACCCAAATGTTTTGTTCTGTTTTGGTGTTATTACACCATATATGCTGGTAGGTAATCACTAACATTTTCAAAGAATGTGCTGCCTACATTCTCACTTCTGTCCTGAAAATGTAGACTGTATGCTCCTCTGTAAAGGTTGTAAAAAGGACCAGACAACACGGTGTCAAAGTCTAATACTTCAGCACTATGGTGCCATAACATGCAGTGGTGCTATTTATCATGAACTGTGTTTCATGATTTGTAATTTATTGTGTTTCTTTATGTGCATTTATTGGTCAATATACCGAAAATTCTCTAGAAGTTATCAGTAGATAATGAGAATTTTATGGCCATGTAATCAGTGTGTGTTTGTTCGCATGAGTTCATGTGAGTCAACAGGAAGGGATAGAGATTAGTCACATTTACTTGTGTATCAAGAGGACTGTTAAAATTACAGGGAATTAAAAAATATTTCTGTCAAAAGCTTGCATTCAGTAGTGTATTTCCTGAGTATTCAATACATAATTTTTAATTTTTACATATTATTTTATTTTAAAAAAAAAGTTGTTCCTTGATTCTGTAGACCATCTTCCCTTTTTCTTGCATGGTGTCCTTTATTTATGACACTGTATCACATACTGGCGTTTTGGCAAAACAAAATATTGGATGACTTAGAAGGATAAACTTGGAATTTGAAAGGATGGAGAAGGATCACCTCTTAACCTAGTGCAAAGTATGTCTAAGGTGTCTGTATCCTGTCTGGGATATGAACTGTTGGTGTTTCAAAAACAAGAAAAGCAACGTTAGTAACAGAAAGCACCCTGTTTTGTTCTTGGTACATATAAGAACAATATTTGTGTTTTGACTCACTTATTCCTTGACACACAAGAAAGGCACATTCCAACTATTCTTCGTGCTCAGCAATTTAATTAACTCAGACCAAGAAACAGCAAGATGAAACAAAGTTCTGTGCACAACCATGAAGAGGAGCTCACTGCCTGGTACTAGCACTAGAACTGCCATCTTCAGGGCAATCAAGGGCTGCCAGCTCTTGCTGTAACCTCCAGCTCGTTTCTTCACATTCTGTGGCCTGATGTTTCAGCTGAGCAAGTTGCTTCTCTTCCCTGCGCACATGACGTCTGTTCAGGTGCACGTTGCAGCTCACCATACTCTGTTCATGTTACTGGAATGTTGATGCCGGTATCAGTCACAGATCTACTAAAGGTGACGGACTGGGAGAAAAAGAATGCATTTTGTCTGCGTACAGGTATGACACTTGGGGTTATAGAGTAAGGTGGTGGTGGTGGTGGTGGTGGTGGTGGTGGTGGTGGTGATGATGGTGATGATGGTGAAGAAGAAGAAAAGAAGAGGAAGAAGAGGAGGAAGAGGAAGAGGAAGAAGAAGAAGAGGACGGAGAAGAAGAAAAGGAGGAAGAAGAGGAGCAAGAAGAGGAAGAAGAAGAGGATGGAGGAGAAGAAGAAGAGGAAGAAGAAGAGGACGAAGAAGATGCCGAAGAAGAAGAAAAAGAAGAGTACGAAGAGAAAGAGAAAGAAGAGGATGAAGAAGAAGAGAAGGAAGAAGAGGAAGAAGAGGAAAAGAAAGAAGAGGAAGTAAAGGAAGAGGAGGAAGAGGAGGAAGAGGAAGAAGAGGAAGTGGAAGAAGAGGAAGAAGAAGAAGAAGAAGAAGAAGAATAAGGGGAAGGAGGAGGAGGAGGAGGAGGAGGAGGAGAAGAAAAAAACAAAAGAAAAAGGAGGAGAAAGAGAAGGAGTATGAAAGGAGTAGTAGCAGCAGCAGCAGCCTAACACCACCTGCATCTGCACTGCAATTAACCAGCTATACAGAATGCAACTTCACACTACTCACCCTACAAAATGCTCAATATTGTTCCCTAGATATTTATGTTTCAATGGCGTACTGAATTTTGCCACTTGTTGCAGGCCACAACGGATCATCATCAGGGGACCAAACCGTAGCAATAATGCATAAAATCAAGTTAGCCATTTTTGTGCACAGCTGATATGGTGTAAAAGAGTCAAAGAGTTAAAATGTGAGACAATTCTTTGTAGAATAGCTGCATAGGTGTGCTGAATCTTGACAATGCTGTAAGGCTGCCTCCGGGATTCTGTATATCAAGATCCATTACAGTTACACAACTGTTGTACAAAGGATTGTCCACAGTTCATCTATTTGTTTCTTTTACACTATTTCAACTGTACATAAAAGTCTACAATCTGGTGTCAGACAATACTGCACTGGTTTGGTTTCCTAATAACGTGATCCCTTGTGGGTCAAAAAATGTAGGAATAATCAGTGTGATATTTTTATATAAATATCTAAGTAAAAATACTGTGTATTTTTTATTAATTGTTGCAAATTCGTTATCGACAATCCACAGAATGAAAAATATAAAGTTTACATAGAATGTTCTGTAAGCATTTGCCTAGAATTCAAAAGCTTGTCCTGTAGATCTTATTCTTAAACTAAGCACTAAATGGAGGTTAGAGTTGACCTCACACCCCTGTCGGGAAAGAACCACAATATCACTTAAAGAGGAGGCATGTTGGGCCCCAGAGGCAACGCGAAAGATTTGGAGAAGATAAAATTCTCTTGCCCCTGTCGGGATTCGAACCCCCGATCGTCCATTCCGTAGCCCAGTCACTATACCTTCTGGCCTAACCTGAAAATCGGTGTTACGGTACAGAAATATTAAGCAATATAAGTTTTATATTTATTTATCTGTATATTCATTGGCAAATCCTTTAACGAACCTGTCCGTGGATCAGGATACACACTGCCAACTATTTTCTTTATAAGCTGAACATTAACTAAATGACAGCCGCGTAAGAATTATAAGGGCATTATTTTATCTGGCAAATATCGTATCGGCTTAAAAATTCGACGCTTGTTGGTTGTGACTTGCCCCTGCTAGGAGGTGGAAAAGGTTTCCAGCACTTTATTTAACCCTTTGGCCCTGGAGCTGGACATTTACAATTTAGCACACAATTTATTTAAAATGTGAATATTTTATGAACCAAGAAGGGTAACATTAGGAAATACACGACATTTTGTGGAGGAATAAACGAAGATGTTGAGAGAAAGTCCAAAAATAATTAATATATTTGTTGACTAAATATATAAAAAGAGTACTCTGGGGAGGATCGGTACGTCTGTCCTATATATATAACGCATGGTGCCTAAAGGTTAAACATGGCGAGTAGAAACGTGACGTAGACCGCGATGCGTACGTTAAATGCCTGTACTCCGACTCACGACAAAGTGGAAAAGCGGCAAACACTGTGTTGCCTACCGTCACGCCAAACGATATTGAATGAAGAGTAATGCGAGTTGTCAGATAAATAATGTATCTGCATAGTGCAGTTTTGGGGTACGCGGTGGCGCAGTAGATTGAGGCACTGCGCTACAAACCAGAAGGTCGCGGGTTCGAATCCCGATGGTGTCATTGGAATTTTTCATTGACATAATCCTTCCGGCCGCACTATGGCCCTGGGTTGACTCAGCCTCTAACAGAAATGGGTACAAGGAATATTTCCTGGGGG
>Ga0209755_10005657_pt1 | contig 14131 bp, 8 predicted proteins | sample TergutCo191P1_FD_187301 | JGI IMG/M metagenome (GOLD analysis project Ga0209755, IMG submission 187301) | Cornitermes sp. P1 segment gut microbial communities from Petit-Saut dam, French Guiana - Co191P1 (SPAdes) (version 2) | ecosystem: Host-associated > Arthropoda: Insects > Digestive system >... | reverse complement strand
GGGTAAACGTGGGGCAGGAGGCCGGCTCCACGGCGATGAAACGCGCGTCGAGTTTCCCGGCGATCTTTTCGCCCATGAACGGCGCGATAAGGCCGCCCAGATTGGAACCGCCGCCGGCACAGCCGATCACTATGTCGGGTTTTATGCCGTATCTGTCCATGGCGGCCTTTGCCTCCAGCCCAATCACCGTCTGGTGCAGCATAACATGGTTAAGCACGCTTCCAAGCACGTACCGGCACTTCTCGGTCCCGACCGAGCTTTCTATCGCCTCGGAAATGGCGCATCCAAGGGAGCCGCCGGTGCCCGGATCCGCCCCGAGGATTTTCCGCCCCGCCTCGGTGGTGTCCGACGGCGAGGGAATCACCTTGGCCCCGTAGGTTTCCATTAGTGCCCTGCGGTAGGGCTTCTGCTCGGAGCTTACCTTTACCATGTAGACCGTAAGATCCAGCCCGAAAAAGGCGCAGGCCATAGACATTGCCGAACCCCACTGCCCCGCCCCGGTTTCCGTGGTAAGCGACGCAAGGCCCTCCTCCTTCGCGTAAAAGGCCTGCGGCCCGGCGGAGTTAAGCTTGTGCGAGCCGGAGGTGTTGGTTCCCTCAAACTTATAGTAAATCTCGGCCGGGGTGTTAAGGGCTTTTTCCAGATAGTAGGCCCGGATCAGAGGCGAGGGCCGGAAGGCCCTGTAAAAGTCCATTATGCCGTCCGGGATGTCGATAAAGCGGCTTTCACCGTCAAGTTCCTGCCTTACCGCCTCGGCGCAGAACACCGGCGCAAGGTCCCCGGCGGACACCGGCTGTAGCGTCCCGGGATGCAGCATGGGATCCGGCTTTGCCTTCATGTCGGCCCTGAGGTTATACCAGGCCTTGGGCATCTCGTCCTCGTTAAGATAGATTCGGGTGGGGATTTTGCGTGCCATGGTCTGCTCCTTTTGCACTTGTTTCTGTGTACAGTAACGCATGGGATAGAGATTTTGTCAAGGCCAGTTTTAAATAACGCGACGCAACAGCCAGGCTTGAGGCTAAGGAAGAGTAAAGCGCGAATTATTGCCCATTCCCCGTTTCTGCTTTAGTCATGGCAGGACAGCGTTGCCAAAGGTGATCTCCACTCTATAGACACCGACCCACACGATTGCTACAGTACCGTCCTCTGTCCACTCAAACCTTACTTCACTATGATTCACAGCCAGCTCAACAATAACCATCTCCGCATAGGCCCTATTTGGATAATTACTGATGCCCAAGGAATCCCTGGCTATGCCGATCAAAGAGGCATCGACCAACGTTTTTAACCCGTGCAAATCAATTGGAGCCGAGGCGCAGGGAGCGGAACATAGAACATAGAACCAATGGACAATATCATTAAAGTTGGCAGCTTCAATGCCATTAATACCCAAAAGGGGGAAATGCCCCGCTGTAATTCCCATCTCGGCAAAATTCCATTGTGAACCGTCCCATGCGGATAACACAAAGTCCAACAACGTAACGGGGAAAAATTCTTGCGTAATGGTGATCTCAAAATGGCTTACCAGGTTTGCATAGATATGCAGGATTGCGGATAATACCGCCCTGTTCTCCCTGGCATCATCCAACGTAAGAATCACCCTGTACTGACCTGCATACAGATCACGGTGACCGGGGTTTTCATGGGGTATCGGTTCACCGTCAACAACAAGATAAACGATCTGCGACAAATGCTGACTGCCGTTTTCATCAAGCGATATAATTTCCATCCTGGCAGTGTCGATATTCACCTCAAAATTTATGTCCCAACTGAACGTCCCTTGACCGCTGGTAACCAGAAAAATCTCTACATTGCGAACAACGGTTTCCCCAGGATTCACCAAGATACCATAAAGGCTGCCCACGGCCCCCACAACCTCACTACCGTTGCGGCCCAAGAATGCGGTTACATGAAGATCCCACGTACCCACATCAAGCTTAATCGACCCGGATCTTTCCGCCCAACTAAGGACAGAGTCCGTATTGCCAGCATCCCTGGCAAAGAACTCAAGTTCGAACCTGACACAATCATCCCAAGTTATATCTGGCAGGATCGTCCGACCCGAAGGAACGTCTATTGTTAGAGAAAGGATACCTACTGGCGGCCTGCCCCACACCGCATATAGGGTTACGTGGGAGCTTTCTACGATAAACACAAACTCGCCACTGGTAGCGTTCCTATCGGGACTCCAACCCACGAAACGATAGCCAGTTCTTTCCAAGCTATCGGCAAGCTCCAGGGTTTCCCCAGTAACTCCCTGCATTGGTTTTGGCACCGTTCCATCAGTATGATCATTGCCGTCGAAACTTACCGTAAAGAGCCGTAGCCATACCGCATAGAAAACGACTGGATTGGCCCCCATTGTGAACCTTTCCCCGGGCTGGTAAATCACTCCACCAATTGCGGCATCACGGCTCCAGCCCCCGAAACGGTAGCCGTCCCTTACAAGGGTGCCAGGTTCCATGACATACACGGTTGCCCCGAACACGTAGCCACCGTCGGGATTGGGGTCAACCGGAGGGATGCCGCCGGTGTGGCCGTTGCTACGATATACGACATTGCTGGTTGTAAGAACCTGGCCCACCACGATCCACTGTGTACCATCGAAAACGTAGGTGCGACGAGTGGTTGTGTTGAAATATGACCAGTTCCTCTGCGGGTTTTCGGGGGGCGCGCTCAGGGCACCCCTCCATATGATCGCATCCCCTTGCAGTTGGGCGTGGGTTACGTCGAAGTTTCCCAGATCGTTTGTTCCGTCGCTTTGCACCAGGGCATCCGTCCAGATGGTGACAAAAATTCCCCTCATTACCGCAATTTGGAAAACCGTGTCGGCGGGAACATTGGATATCGTGAACCGGCCCGAACTGTCGGTAATCGCCGAAAAGGAAGTGCCGGCAATGAACACGGTGAACCCAAGATTGTTGTTTTCCGAGCCTTCAAGCATAACCTTGCCAGTAATGTTGCCGGTTGGACGAAGCGTCATATCGGCAACGTTTGTCTGGGAGTTTTCCTCTACGGAGATATTGACAAGTATGGCCCGTTCGCTTTCGCCCTCGGAGACGGCATGGATGGTATAGATACCCCCTGGGATACCATCGAAAACATAGAACCCGTCGGCATCGGCAACCGTGGATCTGGTCCCCGAGCCGACCGTCCTTGCCCGACCAAAGTCTCTGGGAGTGGCAGGTTCGATATTTAGGCCGTCCGTTTTTTCCAGGAATACCGTGATCGTCCCCGATGATTCGGGGTTTGCAAAGCTCACCCTGCCAGATATGCTTCCTTCGGACACATTCGGATCATCCTGCGTCGGATCATCCAAAGCCGGATTCTGACACGCAGACAAGGCCAAAACCAGGCCGAACAGCGCAAACACCGATGCGATTTTACCCCAAGGGGATCTTCCGTTCGATTTCATAGAACCTCCTTTGTTACTTTGCCTCCAAGGCGAAGGCGGTTTGGATTCTGTATGGGAAACTTATAAAATTGATATTGGGAGAAAGTGTGATTTTGACCCGAGGCGCCTGTTGGCATCACAGGGAAGCTTAATCTATTAGGTACTTGACAAAACTGATCCTGCGTCCACAATGAACTGCGAACTGCGAACTGCGAACTGCGAACTGCGAACTGCGAACTGCGAACTGCGAACTGCGAACTGCGAACTGCGAACTGCGAACTGCGAACTGCGAACTGCGAACTGCGAACTGCGAACTGCGTTGCGGTTGTCGCGGACTTTTATTTAACGTTGCCACCCTTTCCGTACGATACCACAAAAGTGCCATTTTGTCCAGTTTTTTTCATCGCTTCCTGTACAAACCCAGCGTCTGCCGTACAGCTAGTCGGTTGCCCTGCGAATCACTCAAAACACAAGTCGTCTATCGGCCCGTCGTGGAACACGATTTGCGTAATGTTCATGGTCCAGTTCATGCTGTGGCCGTACTGGTTAAGCTGCAGACTCATCCCGTCGTTAAAGACAAGGGTCGGGTAGGTAAAGACATTGTCGCCGGGCTCGATGTTCGGGTATCGGTTGCCATAGGCCTTGTCTATGTCCGCCCACGACTGGTACCGGTTTTTGACGATTAGGGACATCGTCATCTCGGGAACGTGGTTTTCTACTCCACATATGAAGAAAGTGGCGTTCTCGTAGCTGTTCCAGCCCTGCGGGAATCTGAAGCAAATAAGGGCGGATGCGTCCCCGGCAAAGGTGTACGAGCCGTCAGCATTGCGGATCCTGTTCGCGGTATCGCCTAGCACCGAAAAGGCAGGTTTCTTTACCAGCACGAAGTTATTGTCCGCGGTCTGGAATTCTACCTTCGTTATGCGGATCTTCCAGTTGGTGCTGTGCCCAAAGGTCTCGTTAAGCTGAAAACTTACGGCCCCGCTGGCAAACACGGCAATAGGGTATGAAATGGTGGATTCACCATGTTCGATCCACGGGTATGGGCTCTTGGTGACGGTCGAGCCCCAAACCTTGTATCCATCCTTGACAATAAGGGCCATCGCGCCATCTTCGGGGCGAAGGTTTTGGGCTTCGATCGAAAAGACAACCTTGTCAAAGTCGTTCCAGCCCTGCGGGAACTGGAAGCTGATACCCGCGGATCCAGCCGCCCCGTCAAAGGTATACGTGCCGTCTCGGTTACTTTTCACACCCCCAATATCGCCGTACACCGAAAGCGCTGGATTATCGACGCGCACAAACCCCTCCCACTTTCGAAAAAGTATACCTACCTTTCATTTCAGTCCCATCCTTCATTAGTCTACACCACATCTACAGGGATGACAAGGACGAAAAAAATACGCTCCGCGCGGAATCAGCCAAAATACACGTCGTCTATGGAGCCATCGTGAAGCACGATCTTTGTCACCCGTATCGTCCAGTTGTTGCTGTATCCATACTTGTTGATCTGCAAGCTTGCCCCGTCGGCAAACGCCATTGTAGGATAGCTAATTATATTGTTTCCGTGGTCAATCCGCGGGTACGGCCCGCCGTGGGTTTCGTCTATCGTCGTCCACACGTGAAACCCATTTTTGATGATAAGGCTCATCATCGTATTGCCGACATGGTTTTCGACGCCCTCGACGAAAAAGGAAACCTTTTCAAAATTCTTCCAGCCCTGCGGAAACCGAAAACACAGAAGGGCGGATCTTTCCCCGCTGAAAGTATATGAGCCGTCCTTGTTAAGGGTTTTGTTCTGGGCAAGGCCCTGTATCTCAAAACCAGGGCCATCAACGATTATGGGTTTTTTTTCGACGGTTTGGAACTCGACGCTTTTTATGGCTATTTTCCAGTTGGTACTATGCCCAAAGGTCTCGTTTAGCTGAAAGCTGACGGAGCCACTGGTGAACACGGGAACGGGATAGCCAAGGGTAGCCAAGCCCTGGCCGATCCACGGATACGGCAACTTCGCTACCGGTGGCGACCATACCTTGAAACCGTCGTTTACGATAAGGGCCATCGCGCCGTCTTCCGGGCGGAGGTTTTCGGCTTTGACGGCAAAGACAACCTTGTCAAAACTGTCCCATCCCTCCGGAAATCGAAAGCTGATACCGGCGGATCCTGCCGCCCCGTCAAAGGAATACGTGCCGTCCTGGTTGCGAATTACCCCACCAACATCGCCGTATGCCGAAAACTCTGGATTGTCAACTTGCACAAATTCCTCCCCCTTGGACACTGGCAGTATACACCACATGCACAAGGATAGCAAGGAATTTTGTCCGGGCTATTGCCATGCGCCCTTTAATTAGGCACAATGGGGCTAGGAGAATGTATGGCATTTACGCTGAATTCGTATCCCGTTACTTACAGGGCAAAATATTCCGGCGGGAAATGGGGCGACGAATATATGGAAAAGCCGCACGAAACCCCGGATGCCGAGGCCGCGATGGATGCCGGGGCCAGGGAAAGGGTGGAAAGCTCGCGGAACTTCTATGACGACGTGCCTCTGGTAAACTACACCAGCCAGTACGGGATTGGCTGTTTTGAGGGGCTAAAGGCTTTTCCCCGGCAGGACGGCGGAATGGCGGTTTTCCGCATAGACAGGAGCGCGGCGCGGTTCGCCAAGTCCATGGTCGGGCTTCGTATGCCGCCTTTCCCGGAGGAAACCTTTGTGCAGGCCTGTCTGGAAACGGTGGGGCGCAACGCAAGGCTTGGTTTCCGCCCGCAGTACGACAAGGCATGGGAAAAGGATTCGTTCATGTCGGCGGACTCGGTGTACATTCGGCCCTTTACCATTGCGGAAAGCGGGGTCGGGGTTAATCTTTCCCGGGAGCCTTGGGTGTTCGTTATTTCCACCCCGGTCAGCTCCTACTTTTCCGGCGGCAGTTCCGACGCGGTGGTTACGGACAGGATCCGGGCAACGCCAAAGGGCACCGGCTGGATAAAGGCCACGGCTAACTACGCCATTGCCGCGCTCGCCAAGCACGAGGCGGAGGAAGCCGGCTTTATGGAATGCATTTTTCTGGACGCGACCCACCGCAAATATGTGGAGGAAGGTTCGTCCTGCAACATTTTCTTCTATTTAAAATCCGGCGAGCTTGTGACTCCGGAGCTTGGCGACACCATCCTTCCGGGCATTACCCGGGCCAGTATTCTGGAGATTGCCGGGGACATGGGCGTTAAGACGGGCGAGCGGCGGGTTTCGATAGAGGAGGCGATGGACGAGACTAGGGAGTGCTTTGTCAGCGGGACGGCGGCGGGCGCGGTGCCGATTACCTCGCTTACCTGGAACGGCAGGAAGGCGGTCTTTAACGGGGGCAAGGTGGGGGAGCTTTCCACCGGGATACAGGCCACAATTAAGGGCATTCAGTACGGCACGGTTCCGGACACCAAGGGGTGGATGACGCAGATTCTCTGAATAGAGAACCAGTATATGAATTTCCACTCGGCACCAGCCGTAAGGCTGCTGACGCCGGTTCTCTGAGGTGCCTACTAGGGGAGTTTTCTGCCTTTCCATTTTGATTTTACGCCACAGTAGCCCATTATCGTCATCAGGGTAAAGTACGGCTGGGCGAAAAGCAGGGTGCATAGATAGCCAAGGTTCAAAAAGCCGCCCTTGGGCAGTTTCTTGCGGAAAAAGGCGAAGGCGGCTACGGTGTTTTCGATCATCACGATTAGGCAGGCGACCGGCAGGGGCCATAGCCACGGGAAAAACGGCAGGAGGGGGAACGCGAACGCCCCCGCGGTTATCAACAGCATAAGCAGGTTGTAGCTAAAGCGGGTTACCGGCTCCGGGCTGAAAAGGCCGCCGTTGTTCCAGCGCAGGGTCTGGCCGGCAAAGCCACGCCAGGTATCCTCGGCGCAGGTTTCCACGGCGGCATCCGGCAGGGCTGCGGCGCGGACGCGGTACTTGCCCTGGGAGCGTATCAGGGAGATCAGGGCCGCGTCCTCGGTGGGGGACGGTGGCACGGCGTTGTAGCCGCCAACCGAATCCAACGCTGCCCTGTTCACGATAAGGTTGTTCCCAAAGCCACCCCCGGCCGCGCCAAGCCCGATGGCCCCGGCAAGGTAATTGTAACGGATGGCGTGATCGTAGCACTGGTACAGGTAAAAGAAGCCCTTTTTGGGTTTTTTCTTAAAAACCGGGCCTATAAGCGCACCAACACTGCCGTCGCGCATTCGGCTTGCCATGGCCCGTATCCAGCCGGGGGGTACGTCGCAGTCGCCGTCGGTAAAGAGCAGGAAGTCGCCACTCGCTTGGGCCACGCCCACCGAAAGGGCGTACTGTTTTCGGTTTGGCCCGGGGTTTTCGCTCAGGGTAATGACCCGGCAGTCGTTCATGCCGATCCTTCCGGCGTTCTCCACGAATTCGGCGAGCATTTTAGGACTTTTATCGACGGAACCGTCGTCCACCAGGATAATCTCGGCGGGGTAATCCTGTTTCAGCAGGCTTGCCAGCAGATCCCCCATGCGAAGTTCCTCGTTGTGGATGGGGATAATGACCGATACTTTCGGGTTTTCTCCGCCCGCACCTGTTCCCTCGGCTCTCGCAGAAGCCACAGCCCGCCTATCCCGCAGCCATTCCAGAAAAAAGCCGAACATCAACGCGCTTTGAAGTACGACAAAGAAAATACCGTACCCGTAGCGTAAAAGGTCAAACGCCATCAAGAAGACCCCTCCAGTGGCAGTAGTATAGCATATAGCGGCTCATAATTATTGCAATGTTTTGCACGATGGTCTAGAGTATAAATAGGAGTGGCTATGGCAGAAGATATTGTAGGGAAGGTAATTTCCCTCTTTTCCAGCGACAAAAATGCAAATCTGTCGGACAAGGAGATTGTCCTGCAGCAAAGGCACAAGGAATTAGGGGAAAACAAATACGCCAGGTTTTTTCGCCAAAAAACCGACGAGGCGGATGTGCCATTGGCGCAGTTTTTCCATTCCCTGTACAAGATGATTTCGCCGATCAGGGTTTTCATGAGGGACACCGCCAAAATGACCCAGCTTAGGCAGATAGTGCTGGAAGCCTTTATCGACCGCTCGATCGTGGAAACGATTAGGCGACTTAACCCGCAATCCATAGAGGAACGCGCGAAAAACACCGAATCGGAGGAGCTAATCACCGAAATACGCGCCGACATAGACAAGCTGAACTCCGGCTTCAACAGTTCCAGGATAAACGGGGTAAACCGCTGCCACAACATGATAATGATCATTTCCCAACTGGTCAATTTTGACTATCCGGACATCCTAAGAAAATTCGACCCTAGCTTCACCGAGGGGCCGTTTTCGGATATCCCGAAATTTTCCCCCGTAAAAGTGGAAGTGGTTTCAAAGGAAATAGGCGAATTCCTGACGGTCGCCCAGGGCGTCGTGCCCGAAACCGACTGGAAGACCCTCCTCAAACTGCTGAAAATCTGCGCCAAGGAGGAGCTTATCTCCGACAACCAGTTCGCGCAGATGCTGATCGGGTTGCGGGACATACTCAACTCGAAGGTCCTGCTTCTAATGACGCAGTACGGCAGCAAAAACCCAGTCTGGACCTGCAAGCCCAGAATTCCCGACGAGCACGTCGCCGAAGCCTGGATGGAAGCAAAGACCCTGAAGGCGCAGGCATGTATAGATATGATCAACAACAAGGAAAAAAAGCAGCAGATTGACGTGCTTGCAAAGGAGATTTTCGAAAGCGAGGAATTGGTCCGGCTTGAGAACTACATTCCGGCCAGGGGGGCCATGTACCAAAACAGCGAGTTGATCGGCTTCAATTATGCCTACGGCACTAATTACCTGGCCAGCTTCCTTTCGGATTGCTTCGACAAGGAAATTCACGATCTTTGCGATCTTGTGCTTATCCGGGGACAGTGGACAAACAACACTTCCTCCAAGGAAATGTCCGAGTCGTTGCACCAGATAATGGGGCTGTCCGAAGCGATCACCCGCCTGGACGACGCGCTTGCCGTTGACGGAGCGGACGGCTCGCGGTTAAAAGCGGCGATAATACGCGCCGAAAGGGATCCCACCCAGATACGGTACATCAACACCATTATCGAAAGTATCAACGACACGGCCCAGGAAATACTCGACCATGCGGCCCAGCACTTTGCCATTATAGCCAGACACATAAAGAGCCTTGGAGAGGACGTGCAGAAAAAGCACCCCGAGCTAATTGTCAACTGGCGCGAGTTAAGTTCGGTATCAAAGGATCACCCTTTGGCCCCGCAAATGGCAAAAGCCTATGCAAAGGTACATAGCTTTGTCGAATTGATGCAATTGTGCGCCCAATAAACCACTGTACCGGGTTTACAAACACTCTCTTGGGGGGGTAGAGTAGGAAGGGAGAGGTTTGAAAAACCGAAGAAGCATAAAGACAAATTTTATCGTGGCCATTACCCTGGCGACGGTTCTTCTCATATGTGCCTTGGCCGTAATAATGTTCAACTTTCTCCATTCCATTACCGACGCGATACTTTTAGAGACCATTCCACCCTTGACAAAAACCGCGGCCCGGAGCGTGGGGATCAGTATGGGCATACTGGCGGACCGTATCCTTGTCATCAAAGATAACAAGTCATTCAGCGATCCGTATGCACCCGTCGCCGAAAAACAGCAAATACTTGACAACGCCACATCGGAACTGTCTTTCGACTGGCTGGGCCTGTTCTCGCCGATGGGCTCCCTTATAACGGGGACACCACGCAGCCCGCCGTTCATACAAAGCGACCTGTTCATGGAACTGCGCGAGACGCGGGCCATGGTTATTGACGTAAAGTCAACTCCTCTGGGCGAGCCGGAGGTTGTCATAGGAATCCCGATTATAAGGGACGGGGAAATTACCCGGCATCTGGTGGGAAGTTACCATTACTACGTACTGGATCACATCATAAACAGCTTTTCCATTTCACCGGACAGCATAGCCTATATTGTCAACAGCCGTGGAAGGTACATGGCACACCTGGACGAAAACCTGGTGCGACTAAGGGAAACGATATTTCCAAGCTTTTACGGCGATAACTCTGATGAAATCATGGAAAAAATAAACCGGGGGGAATCGGGGACCGTCCGCTTCGGCAGGGGCGGAGCGCGAAGGATAGTGAGTTTCGCGCCGGTGGAAGGAACCTCCTGGAGCCTTGTCGTGGAAACGTCCAGAAACGACTTCGTAGGAACGATACACCAGAGCTTGCTCCTAAACATGAAGTTTGCGTTTATATTCATGGTGTTTTTGGTCGTGGCGGCCAATACGTTCATTGTCCGCATGGTAACCAAGCCGTTGCGGGCCATAACAAACCAGGTACATAAACTTGGCCAAGGGACTTTCAAATACTATCTTCCCAGTAATTTTTTCAGGCAAGACAACGAAATAACCCAGCTTGCCGCGGCCTTCAATTCCATGTCAAATTCCCTGGAAGGCGTTATCGGGGAGATGGAATCAATCGTCCGCGCCACCGGATCCGGAAGGCTGGACGCGCGCATCAACGCTTTCCCGCTTAAGGGGGATTTCAAAAAAATAGCCGAGGGCATTAATAATTCCCTGGACCTTATCTGCTCTTACCTGCACGCCATACCGGAAGCCGTGGCGCTGTTCGACGAAAAAAGGGAAATGCTTTTCCGCAACGACGCTATGACCGAATTCCTCCTTGTCCACGGAATGCTGCCAGACGATCCCCGGCTTCTGGAATTAATAACCGGCGGGGGATTCGATTCCGGCGATGACATGAATCCCGCTATGGCGGCGATTTTCTCCTCGGCCATACCTAACCCCAAACCCTTTTCCGCCAACGTATCCCTGCTTGGGGTTTACGGCATGGACAACTTCAGTATGCAGGTACGACGGGTCGGCAAGGAGACATCGGAAGGGGATTCGCTGTGTATCGTAATGGTGCTGAACAATGTCACGATTCTGACGAACGCCAAGCAGGACGCGGAGGCGGCAAGCAAAACCAAGAGCGAATTCATTTCCAGGATGAGCCACGAGATACGCACGCCCATGAACGCGATCATCGGCATGACCCAAATTGCGAAAAGCGCGGACGAACAGGAAAAGATACTGGACTGCCTGGACAAGATCGAAGGCTCTTCCGCCCATCTTCTGGGCATAATCAACGATGTTCTTGACATAGGCAAGATCGAGGCGGGTAAGCTCCTGCTTAACATCGACGATTTTTACCTGTCCTCCGCTTTGGGAAACGTCATGGCCATGATTGCCCCAAAAGCGCAGCAAAAAAACATTTACATAAACCTGTCCATGCAGAACATCGTGCACGGCCGTCTCAGCGCCGACAAGCAGCGGCTTAGCCAGATCCTGATTAACCTGCTTTCCAACGCCGTAAAATTCTCGCCGGAAAACAGCGAGGTAAAACTCAACGTCAAGGAAACCGAATGGGAGAACGGAATCGGCACCTACCGTTTCGAGATCATCGATTTTGGCATAGGCATAAACGAGGAACAAACCTCGCGCCTGTTCCGCCCCTTCGAACAGGCGGACGGGAGCATAACGCGCAATTACGGGGGCACTGGGCTGGGGCTTGTGATAAGCAAAACGCTGGTGGAGCTGATGGGCGGCACGATTGGCCTGCAAAGCAAACCCATGGAGGGCAGTATTTTTACCTTCACGATACGCTGCGCCTCCCAGGATATAACCGAACAGCAAGACCCTACCCCATCTGCTGCGCCCCCCAAGGAAACACCCGACTTTAGTGGCAGGCGCTGCCTTATCGTGGACGACATTGTGATCAACCGGGAAATAATAATGGAATTCCTATCTCTAACACACCTTGAAATGGAAACCGCCGACAATGGCCAGGAGGCATTTGAAAGATTCAAGGCCTCCGATGAGGGCTACTTCGACGTAGTCCTTATGGATATGCAGATGCCGATTATGGACGGGTGCACCGCAACGCAAGAGATACGCAGCCTTGAAAGAAAGGACGCAAGGAACATTCCAATTATAGCCATGACCGCCAACGTCATGCAGGAAGACATACAGCGGGCACTGGAATCGGGCATGAACGCCCATATAGGCAAACCCATAGAGATGGATGCCGTCTTTACGGTACTTTCCGAAAAGTTAAACCGCAAAATTTAAGCCCCCGCAAAACCTTGGTTTCAGGGGGCCGTTTCGTTTCGAGTTTCGCTTAGGGGTTAAACAGCAACCTTGTAAGAAGAACAATTACCGGCAAGGCAAATACGGTCCGCATCACAAAGATAACCGCCAGATGCCCGATGTGCAACGGGATTTTGGACTTCAGTATTAGGATACCGGTTTCCGCCATGTAGACGATCTGCACGATGGACAGCGCGCCCAGAATAAAGCGGGTCTGTATCGGTGCCTCGGTTCCCAGAAGGATGGCGGGGATGTACATGTCTATAAATCCCACGATGGTGGCCGGGGCATACGCCATCGCGCCTTCCACCTGCAAGAGCCGTAGGAACTGGCCGAAGGGCCACGACAGCCACTGGAAAACCGGCGTCTGCGACTCGATGATCAACGCGATGGTTCCCCAGGCCAGAATGACCGGGATTAGATCCATAAAGATGTTGAGCCAGTTGGACAGGCCGGACTTAACAACCTGCGCCGGACCCGTCTTGCCCGCGCGCTCGCCGGCAAGCCTCGTGGCCTGGCCAAACAGGGAAGTGTTTCCGGGCACCTCCTCGTCGATTTGCTTGCCCACCTCGGGAAGGTATTCGTCCTTGATGCCGCGCAGGGGCCATATCCGGGGCATGATAACGGCAAGGAGTATCGCGGTCACGCAGATGACAAGGTAGAACAGGGCGAAATACTGCGTAAGGTCTATCGTGGAGGCCACGACGAAGGTAAACGGCAGCGAGACCAGGGTAAAGTTTACGCAGATGGCGGCGGCCTCGCGGCCCGTGTAAAACCCCCGCTCGTGCTGGTCGCGCGTGATTATGACGGAAGCGGCGGAGGAACTGAACCACGAGCCCAAAAGGTCTATCGAGGAACGCCCCGGCAGGGTAAACAGCGCACGTATCACCTTTTTGATCAGCACGCCAAGGAATTCCATCAGGCCAAAATCGGTAAGTAACGGGATAGCCACGCCTATGATTATAAAAATGGCAATCAGCCCCGAATTGCTGGAGATAAGCTCCATCATAAGGCGGCCGCCGCCCCAGCCGATTAGCCAGTCGGGGCCGGCACCCAAAAACACCAGCCACGCAACGGCAACACCAACGGCCTTGCTTACGAAATAGACAATGTTACAACAGAAAAGCCCCTTGAGCTTTTCGGAGTTCATGATAAAGGCGGGCTTTACGATATAGGCCAGCACCGAGCCGAGAAACGAGACGGTGACAAGCAGGGCGGCCAGCAGGAAGATCAGCCCGAAGCCGTTTACCTCCAGCGAGTTTATGACCCCGCCCAGCCAGCTTATCGCGTACCCCAACGGAATGTTGAACGCGCCCTGACCGTCGGGTATCGGCACCATGAATAAAAACACGCCGATGACGGACATAATGGCAAACTTAACGGTGCTCTTCTTTTTGGGCGTGTTAGCGTCTGAACTGTTCACGCAGATTTCCTCCTACAAATGTTTACTTTTTCCTCGCGGCGCCTCCGTGCATGGGTGATTGTACCATAAAAGCAAAAAAACACAACCGTTCGGAATGAAAAAATTGACATTCCTTTCATAGCCACAGGTTTGTTGCACAATATTGTGAAAAATGGCATTTTACCGACAAGCCATA
>Ga0209755_10005656_pt1 | contig 14132 bp, 11 predicted proteins | sample TergutCo191P1_FD_187301 | JGI IMG/M metagenome (GOLD analysis project Ga0209755, IMG submission 187301) | Cornitermes sp. P1 segment gut microbial communities from Petit-Saut dam, French Guiana - Co191P1 (SPAdes) (version 2) | ecosystem: Host-associated > Arthropoda: Insects > Digestive system... | reverse complement strand
GCTGACGGCCGGGCTGCTGCTGGGCATCCGCCTTGGGCTGCGTGTGGCGCTGAAGTTTTATGTTGGGGCGAATAGTGAGACACCCGAACCCTAGCGCATCGCAACGCCTCGTGTAGGGGCGGCAATATTGCCGCCCGGGAAAACACCCAAAGCCAGTGTTTTTTTGCCCGGGTGGCAAGATTGCCACCCCTACAGGTTGCGGGGTGACGCAAGTCGCCAGCAAAATCGCCTTCCTCAGTCACGCGCGGCGCGTGCCAGCTCCTTCTAGAGGAAGGAGCTAAGGATTAGACGGTAAGCGACATTAAAACTTAGGCGCTTTTGACAAATGGTATTGATGTGTTTTTTTGCTTCGGGCGGCGCGCCCGCCGCCCCTACAGGTGGATGTTTCCTGCAGGCTATGTCAAGCCGCAACATGTAGGGGTGGCGGGCGCGCCACCCGAACCTTAAAATCAATACGAAAGTCTAAGCAACAAGCCCCAGCTCCTCTCCTCTGGAGGGAGCTCCCGACCTCGGGTCGGGTGAGGGAGGCGTGCGGCGCACCCCTGCGGGGAGCACGTCGCTTCGCTGTGGTCTATCATCATCTGATGAAGATGAACGGGCGGCAGGTTGCCGCCCCTACACGCGCCCCACATCAATCATTCATACGAAAACACATAAAGGAGAACCAACATGAAAGAAAAATCTGCAAGCGGCATCTTGGGTGTGTCCATCGACAAACTGCGCGAGGCGGTGGACGTGCGCACCATCATCGGCGAACCCATTGAGCTGGGCAACGACGTGCGAATCATCCCCGTGAGCAAGGTCAGCTATGGCTTTGCCAGCGGCGGCAGCGATTTCCCCAGCAAACGCGACCAAGAACTGTTCGGCGGCGCGGGCGGCGCAGGCGTGACGATTACGCCGGTGTGCTTTCTCGTGGTGCAAAACGGCGAGGTGAGCATCAAGCACATTTCCACGCAAGAAAGCTCCGTGGAACGCGTGATTGGCATGGTGCCGGATCTGGTGGAAAAAGTGAGCACTACCGTGGACAAACTGGTGCAGAAATTCGGCAAAGACGACGAGGAAGACGTGATTGCAACGGCGATTGCGCAAGCAGAAGAATCGCTATAGGGTTTGATTTCTCAGCAAGCGGGGCAGCGATGCTGCCCCCTACCAGAGTTCCGCCAATGGCGGATTGGGAACACCACGCGCCACGGGCGTAATTCTGGTAGGGCGTGCCATTGGCGCGCCGTTGGTTTTTATGCCGCTCGAATAGAGCAGCGCGAAGCGAGGAGCCCCACCGCAGGTGGCTTGTCATACCTGTCCTGCGGCTTGCATAAGCATGGGACATGAAAAAGATTTGCTGTGTATTGATGATGATGCTGTTGCTGGCGGGAATGGCTCCCGTGGCGACGGCGCAGGCTAGCCTTGGGCTGTCGGCCCGCAGCGCGGTGCTGATTGACGCACACACGCTGCAGGTGCTATATGCCCACAACGCGCACACGCCGATGCCCGTGGCGAGCACGACGAAAATCATGACGGCGCTGCTGCTGCTTGAAGCCGGGCAGCCCGATCTTGCGCTCACTGCAACTGACGACATGGTGCAAGTGGAAGGCACGAGCATGGGTCTGCGGGCAGGGGACACCGTGACGCGCGAAGCACTGGCGATCGGCATGCTGCTCGCCAGCGGCAACGATGCCGCCAACGCCACGGCAATCCACCTTGCGGGGAGCTTGCCGGAGTTTGCGCTGCTGATGAATGCGCGTGCGCGTGCACTGGGCATGACGAACACGAATTTCGTCACGCCAAGCGGGTTGGATGCCGAGGGGCATCTATCCACGGCGTTTGACATGGCGCTGCTGGGTGCTGCGGCGATGGATAACCCAAGTTTTCGCGCAATCAGCAGCCAAAGCAGCATGCGCGCGCAGTTCGGTAACCCGCCCACGCTGCATTATCTGCGCAATCACAACCGTTTGGTGCGTGAAATCCCCGGCTGCATTGGCGTGAAAACCGGCTTCACCCGCGCGGCGGGCAGAACGCTGGTGAGCGCGGTGGAGCGCGATGGTCGCACGCTGATTGCGGTGACGCTGCATGCGCCAAGCGATTGGCAGGATCACCGACGGCTGTTCGAGTTTGGCTTCGCGCAATACCACAGTGTGCCCCTCGATGTGGCGGGCGATGTGGTGGCGCGGCTGCCGATCACAAACGGCATGGTGACACACGCGAACATCGTGCTGGTGGGCACGCCGATGGCTCGGCTGCAACGCCGCCCAGACAATGTGCGGCGCGTGCTGCTGCTGCGACCTTTCGAGTTCGCGCCGCTGCAAGCCGGCACGGTGGTGGGCACTGCGCGCTACTACGACGGCACGCTGCTGCTTGCCGAAGCGCCGCTGATTGTGCAGTCCACCGTGGACATTGCGCGACCGAGCCGCTCCGCAACGCAGCCAAGCCTGTGGTGGCGGATACGGCGGATGTTTCGGCGGGGATAGGCGAGGGGAGACGCGATGCGCTTCGCGGGGGATTTTTATGGGGCTGTGATAGAACACAGCGAAGCGACCGAGATCCCATACTTCGTCTTCACGCGCTCCAGTTTACCCAGCAGCGGCTTTGCCAGCAGCGCCAAAAACACCACCGTAGAGCCCGCATGCAGCGCATTCATCGGCACGCCGTAGCCAAACACAGCCCAAAACGCTTCCCACGTTGGCCGCGGAAACGCCATGATCAGCGTGTGAAAATCCATCACGCCGCCGAAGATCACGAACGTCGCCAGCCCGCCGAACACACACAGCAGCAGCACCGTGCGCCAGCGCGTTAGCTTGCTGCGACCAAACAGCAGCCCCGCCAGCAGCCCAACCATGCCCATGGCGAACATCTGCCAAGGCGTCCACGGGCCATGACCGAAGAATATGTTGCTCACAAACATCGTCACCGCCCCCACGAGGAAGCCCGACTCGCCGCCGAACGCCACGCCCGCGATGATCACGATTGCCGCCACCGGTTTGAACTGCGGCAGCATCACAAACGCGCTGCGCCCGGCGACTGCAAGCGCCACCAGCACCGCGAGAATCACAAGTTCGCGCGCCTGTGGTTTGCGGCGTTCAAAGCGCAGTAGGAAGGGCAGCATCGTCTGCAAAATGATTAGCAGTGCAATGAAGTAGAACTGCCGGTGTCCCCAAAACACCACTCCCGCCGCAATCGTCGCGGGAATGGTCAGGCAAAACACCACGGCAGTCATCCATTTTCTCATCATAGTTTACATTATACCACAAACCAACGCAAAACACAAGCCCGCAGGCGCGGGGTGGTTTTTAAAGCAGCCGCTTCGCTTTGTCCTATTATTCGCGCATAAAAACCCCCAGCTCACTGCATCGCAGAGAGTTGGGGCTCGTTTTATTATGGTTGTTCCGCGCGTAGCGCGACAAAAGTTTTTTGCGCTACTTTTTTCAAAAAACCACCTGCGGTGGGGCTCGGTCGCTTCGCTGTGTTCTATCGCAGCCCCATAAAAATTCCCCGCGAAGCGCATAGGTTTTTTTGGTTCTTTTTTTGCAAAAAAAGAACACTTCGCGCCCGCGTCTACGCAGCCGCAGCCCGCAACTTCAGCCGCAGCTTATCGCTAATCATGGCGATGAACTCGCTGTTGGTGGGCTTACCGCGTTGGTTTTGGATGGTGTAGCCGAAGTATCCCGCTAGGACTTCCACGTCGCCGCGATCCCAGGCCACTTCAATGGCGTGGCGGATGGCGCGTTCCACGCGGCTGGGTGTGGTGCTGAAGCTGCGCGCCACGGTGGGATAGAGAATCTTGGTCACAGAGCTGATCATTTCCGTGTTTTCAATCGACAGAATGATCGCCTCGCGCAGATATTGATAGCCTTTGATGTGCGCCGGCACGCCAAGCTGGTGCATGATTTCCGAAATCATCACCTCAAGATCGCTTTTGTTGCGCATCGCGCTGGGCACCACCATGCGCGGCTGTTTGATGCCCATGTTGCGCCAGCTGCTCAGCTGTGTCACGCGTTCTGCGAGCACTTGCGCGTCAAAGGGTTTGAGAAAATAATAGTCTGCGCCGGCGTTGAGCGCCTCTTGTTCAAAGCGAGGGTTGTCCACTGCGCTAAGCAAAAACACCAGTGGTTTTTGCGGCATGGATTTCATCTCTTTGAGCACGCCCAGGGCATCCAGATTTGTCAAAAACGTGTCCATAATCAGCACGTCGGGGCGTTGGCTTTGCACTTGGCGCAGCACTTCGCGGCCATCTTTGGGTAGCGTTTGCGTGTGGAATCCGCTGTTGCGCAGTGTTTGCGCGCAAGCTGCCTCGTTTCCGTCATCGGTGAGCAGAACGCGGCGGGTGTCGGTCATCATGGTTTTTGTTCCTCCTGCCAAATTTGTGGTTACTTTATCGCTTTAGTTTACTATACCACAATTGGCAATGATTGTCAATACTTTTTTCCAAGAAATTCCAACTTTTTTTCGACGACATTCGACACTGCCTGCGGGGAGCAGGTGCTTCGCGGCGCATGCTTAATGAAAAAGCTGAAGAAGCAAGCCCTGTCCCCCTCTTCAGAGGGAGAGCGAGCCCCACCGCAGGTGGATTTTTATGGAATTGGAATCATATCCTCCCACACATATTCGGCCTCGCCCTGCACAAAGTAATGGTGCGACGGCTAGGCTGTCGTAGCGGCGAGTCACATCGCCGCAGGAAAACGAAGGGTGGATAAAACTTCCATGATGAGAAAATCGCTCAGACGCACGACGGCTTTTTTGGCCATTTGCAGCATGGTTTACCTGTCTTTCATCGGCATTGGTAAGCACACCTTGCCGCAAGACTACACCGCCATCCACGCACAAGTTGCCACAGCAAGCGCGCCGTTTACGGCACAAATTTCGGCCGACCCCGCGCAGCAGGTAGATTTCTCCTTGCTTGGCGTGTTTCCGGTACGGTCATCCAATTTTTCGGTTGTTACGCGGGACTATGTGATTGTAGGCGGTGATGTGTTCGGCATTAAACTGTATACGCGCGGTGTGCTCGTTGCACGAACAGACCACGTGAATACAGCAAATGGGCAACTGCAGCCCGCACACGCAGCGGGCTTGCGTTCGGGCGATATCATCACCCACATTGACGGGCAAGAGGTTGCACGCCGCGGCGAAGTTGCACGCGCCGTTGAACAAAGCGGGGGCACACCCCTGGCTTTCACCATCGAACGCGCGGACGACACGCTGCAGGTGGAAGTGACCCCAAAACGCTGTGCCGACAGCGAACGTTACACCGCAGGGCTGTGGGTTCGTGATAGCTCGGCTGGCATTGGCACCGTCACCTTCTTTGACAAAGCATCTGGTCGCATGGCAGGGCTTGGCCACGCCATCACCGACGTAGACACCGGCGACATCATCCCCATTTCGGGCGGTGAGCTGGTGGACGCAAGGGTCATGGGGATTTATCGTGGCGCAGACGGCGCACCCGGTGAACTTTGCGGCGCATTTGAGCCCCAAAGCCTCGCAACGCTCGACATCAATGGCGAAACCGGCGTCTTCGGCAGCATGCACGAAACACCGCAGGGCGACTTAGTTCCCGTGGCGCTGCGCAGCGAAGTGCGCGCAGGTCCGGCGCAGATTATTATGACTGCATCCGGCAACGAACGCCGCACCTTCGACATTGAAATCACCCGTGTGGCACTGCACAGCCAGTCCAACCAGCGCAACATGAGCCTACGCATCACAGACCCAGAGCTCATCGAAATCACCGGCGGCATCGTCCAAGGCATGAGTGGTAGCCCCATCATGCAAAACGGCATGCTCGTTGGCGCAGTGACCCACGTGTTTGTCAACTCCAGCCTCGAAGGCTACGGCATTTTCGCCGAAACCATGCTCGCCACCGCGCGTGGTGAGTAGCGCGGGCGCGCGGAGTTTTGCACCTTTTTTGAAAAAAAGATGCCCAAAAAACTTCAACCGCTTCGCGTGGGGAATTTTATGGGGCATGCATCAGGGCGACCATCTCGGTCGCCCGTTTTTTTTGGGGCTGTTTTAGATTTTGTATTGATATTAGTCGCGTGCCCCCACGACCTCGGGTCGCGTGCGCGTAGGGACGACCTGTGGTCGTCCGAAAAACATCTGGTTTTTTCAAAAAAGAACAAGAAAAAGCTTGACACGCGCTTGCATTTCTGGTATAATATTACGTGCCGCGTGTCCAAGGCTCAAAAGAGGGCTTGCCCCGCCTTGACGACAGCGAGTCTAACCGAAAGAGGAAATCAATCCCATGTACGCAATTTTCATCACCGGCGGCAAACAATACAAAGTAGAAGCCGGGCAACAGCTTTACATCGAAAAGCTGGACAAAGAGGCCGACGACGCCATCACCTTTGACCAAGTGATCGCCATTGGCGACGACAAAAAAGGTCTGATTATTGGCACGCCCACCATCAAAGGCGCAACCGTGGCCGCCAAGGTCATCAAAAACGGCAAGGCGAGGAAAATCAACGTCTTCACCTACAAACGCCGCAAAGGCAAGCACCGCGCCATCGGCCATCGCCAGCCCTACACCATGGTGGAAATCACCGCCATTAGCGCCAAACCCAAGCGTGCGCCCGCGAAGAAGAAAGTGGTCGCCGATGCGCCCGTTGAAGCTGCAGCCGTGGCCGAAACCGCAGCAGAATAATTTTGATTTGAACGACGAAAGGATAGATAGTTATGGCTCACAAGAAAGGGATGGGGTCCACCCGCAACGGGCGCGACTCCCAAAGCAAACGCCTTGGCGCAAAACGCGCTGACGGTCAATTCGTTCTCGCTGGCAACATTTTGGTGCGCCAACGCGGCACACGCATCCACGCGGGCACGAACGTTGGCCGCGGCCGCGACGACACCCTGTTCGCCACCGTTGACGGCGTGCTGCGTTTTGAGCGCTGGGGCAAAGACCGCAAGCGCGCAAGCGTGTATCCCGTGGCAGAGGCCGCAGAATAATTGAACAACGTGGTTGAGCGCTTGAGTCCGTGGATTCAAGCGCATATTTTTCGCCAAGGCTGGAGTGAGCTGCGCCCCGTGCAGCACGCTGCGGCCGCTGTGCTTTTTGGCAGTGAGGACCACCTGCTGCTGAGCAGCGGCACCGCCACCGGCAAAACCGAGGCCGCGTTCCTGCCTGCGCTGACGCTGCTGGGCAACGACGAGCTCATCATGTATGTCAGCCCGCTCAAGGCGCTGATTAACGACCAGTTCGTGCGGCTTGCACCGCTGCTTGAGCAAGGCAAAATCCCCGTCACCCGCTGGCACGGCGAGGCTTCTGCTGCGCAAAAGCAGAAGTTCCTGCGTGAGCCGCGCGGTGTGCTGCAAATCACGCCGGAGTCGCTGCAATCGCTGTTGCTCAATCATCAGCACGAGTGTGCGCACGTGTTCGCCAAGTTGCGCGTTGTGGTGATTGACGAAGTGCACTATTTCATGGCAAGCCCGCGCGGGATTCAGCTGCAATGCCTGCTGGCGCAAGTTGAGCGCTTGTCGGGTTGCTCGCCGCGGCGCATCGGGCTTTCGGCCACGCTGGGCGATGCACAAGCCGCTTGCGACTGGCTTTCGCCACACGGTGTTCAGCATCCGCAGGTGGAAGAAGCGCCCCGCAAGCTGCACATTTCGATGCGCTATTTTGCGCCGGATGATGACAGCCGCGATGCGCATGTCTACCGCGCCACGCTGGGCAAAAAGTCCATCGTGTTTGCCAATTCGCGCCTGCAGGCCGAGCAAACCGCGCAGCAGCTCAAGCGCTTTGCCGCCCAGCGCGGCACGCCGGATGTCTACCGCGTGCACCACGGCAGCGTGGCGGCGGCGCTGCGCCAACACACCGAGCGCGACATGAAATCCGGCGACCGTGCCCTGGTGACCTGCGCAACCGTCACGCTTGAACTGGGGCTAGACATCGGCGACCTGCAGCGCATTGTGCAGCTGGGCGCGCCGCTTTCAGTCGCCAGTTTGACCCAGCGCATCGGTCGCTGCGGACGCAAAGGTCAGCCCGCCGAGCTGCTCTTTTTGCTGCAGGATGACGGCGACGAAGCCATCTGCTGGCCGCTGGTGCAAGCCATCGCCATGCTGCAGCTATACCTCGAACAACGCTGGGTTGAGCCCGTGCAGCAGCCCCGCGAACCCTTCGATTTGCTCTATCACCAAACGATGTGCGCGGTGGCAGCGGCGGGGGAAATCAGCCCGCCGAAGCTCGCGCAACGCATGCTCACGCTGCCCGCATTCGCGCAAATTTCGCAGGAAGATTTTCGCACACTGCTGCGCCACTTGATTGAAATCGACCACCTGCGGCGCAGCGAAACCGGCGGTTTGGTCATCGGCTTTGCCGGCGAGCCCATCGTCACCAGCCGCGATTTCCTTTCCGTGTTCACTGCACCTGCAGATTACACCGTTAAAGCGGGCGACAAGATCATCGGCACGGTCGGTCGGGCCTATGAACCCGGGGAGCGCTTCGCCCTCGCAGGTCGCAGCTGGCAGGTTAAGAGCGCCGCCCAGCGAGAGATCCACGTTGTGCCCGCCCAAGGCGCCGCCGACACCCGCTGGCAGTCCTACGGCGGCGAGGTTTTGCACCCCATTGTGCTGCAGCGCATGCAGCAGGTGCTCACCAGCGGCGAGGACTACGCCTATCTCGACACCGCAAGCCGCGCGGCGCTGCAAACCATGCGCGAGCACTTCCGGCGCGACGGCGTGCAGCTGCCCGCACAGCTGCAGCAAACGCCGCAGCGCTTCTCCAAGTTCGATCGATATCTGCCGGAAAGATTAATGCCACGTTTGTGACCCCTGCGGTCGTCTGTGGTGGGCGGACTGAGGGTTTATTCAGTTTTCAAGGTGCGCCTGCGGCGAGCTCCGTCGCTTCGCTGCAGTTTATCTTTAGGTTGTGAAAGAGGCATTCGGCGGAGCTCTCGCCGGGGTCGCGGGCAGTGGAGCTTGGGGGCATGAAGCACATCTCGAAGAGCGTATTTTCATGTCCGCAGAGGCCTGCTCGCAACGTTACCCCTCCATATAACCCAGCAAAACACCGTTTTTCGCGCACTTTTTTGCGCGAAAATGACGATTTTACGAAAAAAAGACAGAATTTTCTGTTTTTTGTGAAAATACAGGAAATTTTGTCTCGGAAATTAGGCTGTTTGAAGACAAGGAGAAACATGGTACGACTGCAAAAATATTTGGCCGAGCGTGGGGTTGCCTCGCGCCGCGCGGCGGAAGAAATGATCCGCCAGGGACGCGTGACGATCAACGGACGACGCGCGGAAATTGGGGTGTCGATCGACCCGACAACGGCACTGGTGGCGGTGGATGGACAAGCTCTGCCGCCGCAACGGGAGACGAAAATTACGCTGATGCTGCACAAGCCGCGCGGCTATGTGACGACGATGCACGACCGTCATGCGACGAAAACCGTGGCGGATTTGGTGCAGCATGCCGAGCGGTTATATCCTGTTGGGCGGCTGGACAAAGACAGCGAGGGGCTGCTGCTGATGACCAACGACGGCGAGCTCGCGCACGCGCTGACGCACCCGTCGCGGCATGTGGCGAAGGTGTATCGCGTGACGCTGCGCGGGGCAGTGAGCGACCGCATGCGCGAACAGCTGCAAAGCGGAATCATGCTCGACGGCACGCGCACGCTGCCGCTGCAACTGCGCGAAATCGACACCAAACCCGACCGCACGGTGCTGGAATTCACGCTGCAAGAGGGGCGAAACCGGCAGATCCGCCGGATGTGCCAGGCTGTGGGGCTTGAGGTGATGCGCCTGAAACGCACGCAAATCGGTCCGCTGAAACTCGGCATGCTGCCTGTGGGCGAAACGCGCGAGTTGACGACTGATGAGACGAAGCGATTGCGTTCTTTTTTGGAAAAAAAATAGGGTGAGTGTTGGTGCAGCGAATGCGCGAACCGCAGGTCGCGTCGCTTCGCGAAGACCACAAGAGGGTAACGAGTGCGCTGTTTGTGGTTCGGGCGGCAAAATTGCCGCCCCTACAGGTTGCGGGTTGACGCAGCGAATGCGCAAGCCGCGGGTTGCGTCGCTCCGCGAGCCTTCCTCAGTCACGCGCGGCGCGTGCCAGCTCCTTCTAAAAGAAGGAGCTAAGGATTAAGAGGAAAACGACAGCAATCTCGAAGCAACAAGCCCCCAGGCTCCTTCCTCTGGAAGGAGCTCCCCGAGCCGCGAGGGGTGAGGAAGGCGTGCGGAGCACAACGAGTGCGTTATTTGAAGCCCCAGACCATTAACCACAGCCTGACCCTTCCCATATAATGCGGTAAGCATAAAAGGGGAGGAATTTTTATATGGCAACCGCGCCGTGCATTTCGCCGCAACGTTCAACAGAGTTTTTGCGCGCAATCCGATTTGATGCGCCGGATTCGACGAGTATTCCGTTTCAAGTGTCTGCCGATGACATCACCGAAGAAAATATCACGACATCGGCACTGTTTACTTACCCGTGCTGCGTGGGTGAGGCGAGCGGTCACGCGCTGTGCCTGCACCGAGGCCTGCCGCTGCCCGCCACGCCGTGCTATGCACCTGCGCCGGAGGGAGAGGTGTTCGCGAGCGAACAAATGGCGCGCGCGGTGCGGTTTTTGGTGGGGAATCTGACCACACCGCAGCCGAGCTATGACTTTGATGATCCCGAGGCGGCGCGCGTGCGTGCGCTGGTGCAACGTGGGTTTGCGCTGTGGAACGAGGGCTTTTTCGGCAACATTGTGCTGTATCTGGCGGAGGTTGGCGGGGTGTGCCCCGGAATTTCGCCCGAACAGCTGGGCTCGGACGCATTCGCCGGACCGTGGAACACCTGGGATGCGCAGGGCATGGCGCAGGTGGCGCTGTGGTTTTTGCTGGGGCAGTTTCCGCCGGACGGCAAGTTGATTTTTCTGGACGGCGCAGACAATGTGCTGAACACGGAAAACCAGTTTCGCCTGTTCAACGGCTACACGATGATGCATCTGATGGCGCAGGCCTATGGGCGCGGCGAGCTGAGCTGCGAGGGCGATGCGGCCGAGTGCTCGCTAAGCTTTGCTGCGCCGCAAAGCTCGTTTACGCTGCCGCCGAGCGCGGAAGAATCCACGGTTGGACCGTTCACGCTCAACGGCTGTGCGGGTGTGCCGGCGCGCTTTAGCTTGTCAGCCGGCGTGGCGACGAGCGACGCGGCGGGGCAAAACGAGATTGCCGGCACGCCGCGCTATGGTGAGCCGTTTTGGCTGCGTGTGCAACCCAAAAGCGAACCGCAACGCATTACCATGCAGGCCGCTGCGCAGGCCGAAAATACATACCCGAGCGTGGAGTACTACCAACAAGCGGGCGCGCCAACGATGGCACTGGTGCGCGCTGCCGACGAGGCGCAAAGCCTGCAGGCGCAGCACACCATCACCATTGTGCCGCTGAACGAAGAAGAAACCGACGAGCCGCCGTCCTGCGTGTTTATTCCGCAGCCGTTCCCGGTGGCTGTGCCGTGCGCGTCGATGCCGCGGGGGGTGACCAACAACAATAATAATAACAACAACAGTTCTAACAACAATAATAACAATAACAACAACGCGGTCAACCAGCTGCTGCAGAACATGCAAACGCAGATGGTGATGCAGTTTTTGCAGCGGCAACAACAGCCGCAGATGATGCCCATGCCCCTGCAAATGCCAATGCCGCAGCCCATGCCGTGTTGGCAGCCGCAAGCCATGCCGATGGGGATGCCCATGCCGTGGGGGTAGGGGGTAAAAAACCACGGCGCGCCAATGGCACGCCCTACCAGAGTTGCGCCGCTACGCGACAGCCCCCCTCTAAAGAAGGGGGCAGGGGCTTGCTTTTTCAATTTATCACTAAGAGACAATCGCGAAGCGATTAAAGTTTTTTTGCTACTTTTTTTTCAAAAAAAGTAGCCGATGCGCGAAATCGCCCTCAAGGCGCTGCAGGCGTAGCCCGGCGTGCATGATGGTGCTGCCGTGGAGCACGGCGCCGCAGTCGAGTTCATATTGCGCGTTGGCGTCGAGGCCGCGGGGATAGACGCGCAGGTCCCACTCGTTTTGCGCACCGAGCACGGTGAAGCACTGGATGAGGGCTTCGGATTGATCGGGCGAGACGAACTGCCAGGCGCAGACGTTGCCCTCGAAGGGGCTGATGAGACGATAGAAATCGCCGGTGCTCACGAGCTGCTGGTGCTTGCGGAATTGGGCGTTGGCTTCACGCATTTCGCCGATTTGCGCGGGCGTGAGCTTGGTGGGGTCAAGCTCATAGCCGAATGCGCCGGTCATGGCGATGTCGGCACGATAGGGAATCTTGCCTGCGCGACCGTGGCCATACGGCGCGGCAACGTGTGCGCCCATGGTGACCACGGGATATGCCATGGAGGTGCCCCACTGGATTTTGAGGCGATCAACGGGGTCGGTGTTGTCGCTGGTCCAGGTTTGCGGCATGTAGTAAAGCATGCCGAGGTCGAAGCGTCCGCCGCCGCCGGAGCAGCTCTCGAACAAGATGTGCGGGAAGGCAGCCGCCAGCCGCTCGCACAGGGCATACAAGCCCAGATAGAACCGATGCCCCACTTCGCCTTGCTGTGCAGCGGGCAGCGATTGGCAAAAGACCTCGGTGAGGTTGCGGTTGAAGTCCCACTTGAGGTAGGTGATGTTGGCCTGCTTGAGCACCGCAGAGATGCTGTTGAACAGGTAGTCCTGCACCTCGGGCAGCGCCATGTTGATGACGCACTGCTGGCGACCTAAGCTGCGCGCACGGTTGGGGATGTGCAGCGCCCAGTTGGGGTGTTTGCGATAGAGCTCGCTTTCGGGCGAGATCATTTCCGGCTCAAACCAGATGCCGAAGTCCAGACCCTCGGCGTTGACACGCTCGACAAGCACTTTGAGCGAGCAGCCGAGTTTTTCTTCGTTCACGAACCAGTCGCCGAGGCTCGTGGTGTCGTCGTTGCGCAGACCAAACCAGCCGTCGTCCATCACGAGCAGGTCAACGTCGGTCTTGGCGGCTTCACGCGCGAATGCCACGAGTTTGTCGGCATCGAAGTCGAAGTAGGCGGCTTCCCAGCTGTTGATTTTGATGGGGCGCAGTTTGTGCTGCCATTCGCCGCGCACGAGGTTGTTGCGCGTGAGGCGATGCAGGGCACGGCTCAAGCCACCGAAGCCTTCGTCGCTGTAGCTGAGCACGGCCTCCGGCGTGGTGAAGCATTCACCGGGCTGCAGCTGCCAGCTGAAGTTGTCGGGGTTGATGCCCACCGTCACGCGCGTGCAGTGCATTTGGCTAACTTCGGCTTCAATCTTGAAGTTGCCGCTATACACCAGCTGCACACCATAGGCCGAACCTGCGTGCTCGGTGGCGGTTTTGTCGCACAAGATTGCAAAGGGATTAAGCTGGTGGCTCGACGACCCGCGGCGGCTGGCGATCACCGTGCTGCCGTGGAAGAGGGGGTGGCGCTCCACGTGGCGCTCGCGATTCCATGCGCCGTGCAGGCTGACCATGTCAAGATCCATGCGCGGGAACTCCACGCAGGCGCTTTGCAGGTTCTCGATGGACAGGGGCGCGGTGCCATGATTGTGTGCCACCGCCCAGCGCGTGATGACGTTCTCGCCCGCAAAGGCGCAGTAATACAGCGTCACACGCAAGCCAAGCAGTGCATCTTCCATCGTGATTTCGAGGGTGTCGGCTTCGGCGGCGTTGTTGAGATAAAACGCGGGCAAACCGGGCAAACCGGGCTTTTGCCCAGCAAGCACTGCGTGCGACACGTACTTCAGCTCCACGGCATACGCGCCGTTGCTCGCGCGCACCCCCACGGCGGGCAACCGGAAGTCACCCACGCCTGCGCCGGGGAACTCCTGCAGGCGGGTGTCGAGGGTGGGGGAGCCGTCGGCCGGGTTGGGCGAAAACGATGCGCCGCGCCCGGTCTCGTTGAGGTAAGATAAATCGTCGCGGGCGATGCGTTTGCCGTAGTACAAATGGCACAGGTAGCCTTCGTCGCTGACCTGCATGGCGTAGCTGCTGTTGCCAGCCTGCAAGTGGAAAATGCGCGTGGTTGCGTCGTAATGAATGGGCATGGGGAGATTCCTTTCGGAGAGTTGTGTGGGGGCGCGTGTAGGGGCGGCAATCTGCCGCCCGGGATTTTGATGGCGCGATAAAACTAGCACGGGGGGCGTCCCCACCCCCCTGTCCTGCGGGACATCCCCCCTCTAAAGAAGG
>Ga0209755_10005654_pt1 | contig 14135 bp, 17 predicted proteins | sample TergutCo191P1_FD_187301 | JGI IMG/M metagenome (GOLD analysis project Ga0209755, IMG submission 187301) | Cornitermes sp. P1 segment gut microbial communities from Petit-Saut dam, French Guiana - Co191P1 (SPAdes) (version 2) | ecosystem: Host-associated > Arthropoda: Insects > Digestive system... | reverse complement strand
ATCGGTCACACCCCCTGCGTAACGGTACTGTTGTGGACGTAACCGTCAAAAATCTTCACAATGTCGGTGAAGTCTTTTATGCTTTTTGCGTCGATTATGATTGAGCCGGGGGCGAAATGGCAAACGGTTTGCGTCCCGGTTTCGTGTTGCTCCCGCTGCATAAGAAGTTGCGAATGATTTGCCGTGTGAACTTTGCTGCCAAGTGGCAGGTCTACAAGCTCCGGACCGCCATCACCAACAACTGCACGGCCGCCACGGTGATACATTGTTCCGGTGGCGTAGCGAGGAATATTGCTCGCCTGCTGTTGCAATGAGTTTAGCCGCCCCTGTGACATTTGTGTAGCCTGCTCAATTTCCTGCCCCGCTTCCCTTGCACGACCTCTGATTGCCGCAAGTGCAATAGCCACTGCTATAGCCCCGGCCGCAATAAGTGCAAGGGGAATCAAAACTTTTTTAGATGCGAAGCCTACAGCCGTTTTCCCTGCGGCGGCGGCTTTGCTTGTCCCTGCTACCTTCGTATTGCTTGCGGCGATTTTATTGTTTGAAGCCATGAGTGCGTTATTTGATTGTATTTCCGCCCTATTCACACCAATCAGCATTTGCTTTGCCGCTGTCACCAATCCTTTAATGGCCAAATACGATTCCTGCACCCTCTTTACGCTTTCAACAGCCTTAACCAAGCCGCCAAGCGCACCAACCGCAACACCAATCGTTGTTATAACGGGTACTGCTCCCGGAGGAATGCGGTTTAGAACTCCAAGAAAATTGGCGGCCATATCCGCCACACCTGTAAACGCTCCCCCGCCTTCAATTAAATTGTTTCGCAGATAATTCATTTCCCGCCGCACCCTTGCAAGGCCTGTGCTTTCAAGGACTTCAAATTGCGAGTTGGCAAACCCTGCACTGTTTTTTATATCGTGAAGCCTGCCCTCAAGTTCTGCCATTCCGTCCCCGGTAAGCATTGCCGCAATTGCCGCACCATCCAGCCCGGGAATTAGCATTTGCAAACTGTCAATATTTCCGTGGGTGATTCTGTCAAGCATACGCAAAGAATCAATCAGTCCCATGTTACGAAGCGCATTTTTGTCGATGCCAACTCCCAGTTCTTCATATGCACGAGTGGCGAGATTAACAGGGTCGGAAAGGGCTTTCATCACTGCACCAAAGGAACGGTTTACATCCATTGCACGGGGAACCGCATCGCTTATCATAGATATGACCGCCAAATATTCTCGGTGGTCATGTCCTAACGCTTGCATTATAGGAGCGTTAGCTCCCAACGTGCGGTTGATTTCCTGCAAACTGATATTGCTGAAATAATTTACTTTTGCAAGCTCGTCCACCAGAGACGTTTGCTCTTTGATGTCTAGGTTGAACGCATTCGTGAGAACCATCAGTGCATTTGCGGCTACGTAGTATCCTTCCATGGAAGCACGCCCAAGTTTTCCTGCATTGTGCAGACCTTGACCCATATGTTCGGCATCCAGTCCCATGTTGAGGAGCTGGAGACCTGTCGCCGCCGATTCGCTTGCAGTTATACCCAGTGCATTTGAAACATCCAAAACTTCCCGGCGTAAATTTTCAAGAGGGACTTGGCTTGTGACAGTAGCCGCCGCTATTTTTGCCATTTCATCCTCAAATGTAAGAGCCGATTTTCCTGCGTAAATGCCAATCCCGGTCAACGCCGCACCTACAGCAACAAACCCCGTTGCAACCTTGTCGATGTCAACGCCTGCACGCTTTGCGGATTCTCGAAAATCCTCGAATTTTGTAATTGTGCCGCCAAGTATACCCTTTTGCCGTTCCAATGCTTTATCGGTTGCCGCCAGCTGGTCTTTGAGTTTTCCGAGCTGGCGTTCGGCGTTGTTCACATTGTTTTTCGCATTCATGGTTTCTCGGGCATATTCGCCCAGAGTGCCTTTTTTGTCCTCGTATGATTTTTGTAGTTCCGCAACACGGCGGCTTTGCAGTTCAACCTTTTTGGTGAGATTATCTTTTTGTAGCGTAAGCTGCTCCGATGCACGGCCATTCTTTTTGATTTCGTCAGCGTTTCTTTTGAAATCGGAATCAAGTTGACGCATAGCCGCACTCACATCTTTTGCACCGCTTTTAACCTGTGTTGTATCAAAATCAATTACAATCGTGCGCCTATACCCTCGTGCCATTTACTCACCACCTGCCATAGCTTGCGCCATTCTGCTTAGTTGCCACATAGACTGCACTTCCCGCACGGGCGGCACGGTGGGTTCACCCTGCGCACTTGCCCGTGACTCGAAATATTCGCCAATTAAAAAAAGCACCTTGCGCAAAGTGCTTCCAAAAAAGATTTCTTCCGAGAGTCGCATCTCCATCACAAAAATGTAATAGAGATTGTCCCAATTTATTCTTCCACTTCCGTCAGCATTTTGTTGACCGCCGGAATGAGGTTTTTTTTTACGTCTTCCGAGTCAAGCTCCGGGAAGTTTTCCGCAAACATGGTGAAAATTTCGGTCATAAGCACAACGCCGCCGCCTACTGCTATCGCCCGTGCCTCGTCAAGGGTGACGGTTGTATCAAATGTTTTCATGCCACTGTAAAGAATTTTTGCGGCGAGGTCGTACGGGCGAATCATTTCTTCTTCAAACACCAGTGTCAAATCTCCGAATTCTTCGGTTAGATATAGCAGTGACTCCACGGTGAACGCCGCTTCCCGGACAGTGCCGTCCGGGAATTCCATCGCAAGAGTTTGGGCGGGGCTTACTGCGAATTTCTTGCGCATAACTTGCCTCCTCGCAAAATATCGTGCTATATTGTCGCTGTGATTAATTGCTTCGAAATGGTGCGCCGCCTTTGTTACGCTTTCACTTGTGAAAGCCTGTAACAAGGAGGTGAAAAGTTATGGGTGTTTTATTACAGCTTCTTGGCAATGCTGCACTTTCTATCGCCGCTTCCATCGTAGCAAACATGATAGACCGTTGTGTGCAACGCCGCAACAAAAAAGAGCCCACACCCGACCAAAGGAAAGGCTCTTAATCACGATTGAGAGGAGCGAATGCTTCTCTCTTTTTTTGAGCCCGCACCCAGCCAGAGTAAAGGCTCTTAACCACAACCGAGAGAGACATTCGTCTCTCTCTTTTTTTACTATGGCATATTATATGCCGATTATGCGCAGATGTAAACAAAAATATCCGGGACTACGCTGCGTCATCCCCCGCAGGCTCTATTGGCACAGCGGCAAAAAATCCGTCAACATCTGCGGCAGTGAAGCCGGATTCAGTGTCTGTGGTGTCTGCTATATACTCGTAGTCGCCGTTGTAATCCAGCGGAAGCGAAGTCACGGTTAGCGAGTCTGTGCTGTAGTTTACGCTATCGGTTTTCTGCTGGATATTTTTGTTTGACGGTGCGGCAATACACTTGGTAAGCCAGGTAACTTCCACTTCATTTTTGCCAATCAAATCTACAATCCAGCCCATTGCAAATTCCTTAGCTTGCGCATTTATATTCCCCCGGCGAATACCATTATTATATTCCTGACCTTTCATTTTTGCCAAGACTTGCGCCGGTATAAAGTTGTGGTCATAGGTCACGTCATAGCCATCCACACGGTTTTCTTGGTGGCGTGTTTTGCCATCGCCATACAATGCAGCAGATGCAACACGAGGGGCAAGCTGAATCTGCATTGTGCCGGGGATAAGTATCGGGGTTTCGTACTTCACGCCGCCGCTGTCGTCTTTCTCCAAAAAAGATATGCGCACATCACGCACATTTATCCTTGCAACTACTTTTGAATCTGCCATATTTTTTAACCTCCAAATTCGATATAAAACACGTGGGCTTCGTTGTAAAGCCCCGAATGTCGCTCCAGGTCGTAATCTGGTCGCAGATAGATGAAGCCAATTTTTTGCATAGCTGTTTTCACTTTTTCCGGCAATATGCCGACATTTGCGTCTTTTGACCAGATTGTGACTTGACAGTGAATTTCGTGGCGAAGTGGCACGCCGTCACCAAACAGCGTGGGCTTTTGCCCGTACAAATTGTATGACAGACCGGGAACTTTTTCCGGGCGGGTCAAATGCGTTACGTTTGGACTGGCACTTTTGAGTTCTACAAAAATTTCCGTTATGAAGTCCATGCCATCACCTAAATTCTTCGCCCAGGGCAATGTCCAGAAGCGGGTCGATTTTGCTGTCAACATCCGCCATCGCTGCCGCCATAAAATTTGTAGGCCGCCTGTTTTTGTATCCGCCTTTGTCTAGAATATGCCAAAGAGTACCCGTTGGCTTGCCGCCGCTTACACGTATTTGCTTTCCTCCGAATTGTTTGTCTGTTACAAGACGGTCACGAACATCATCGGCAAGGCGGACTCGCCCGGCGTGCCGACGTGGGGATGAATTGTCCCGAGGGATATGATTGCGCACGGTTTTTGCCGTCTCTCGCCCCGCTTTTTTGAGGAATTTTTCTTTTGCCTTTTCCGCAGAGTGAGAAGTATCTGCGAGAAAAGTTTCGAGTTTATCTGAATCTTTAATCCTCATCCCAATCTGCATCTTCGCTCACCGTCCCAGCTAAAAGCATAGTCCACTGCCGTTTGTTGTCCAAATCCTGCACAGCTAACACCTTGTACAGCTTCTCGGCAAATTCCACCGCCAAGTTTGCAGGCAAGTTTTTTCTGTGGCGGATGATAAATTGCCGCTTGTCCAAGATATTTAGCGTTTCCATTTGATTCCATCGTGCCGCTTGAATTTTGTCTTCACGCTTTGCCCATACGGCACAAAAAAATTCGACGTTTTCAAATGACGGGTTAAAAATTTGATGAGGTCCGTCCGGGGTTAGAACTTTGTACAGCCGTATCCTCTCCCGAAGTTGCCCCGTTGTCATGGTTGCACCTTTAACTGCAAAATCATACTTTGCAGTGCATGGGAGAAGCTATCCATTTTTGTTGCGCCGTCTCGGTTTTCGTAGTGAATGCCTACATACAACATCACAGCCAGGCGAAACAAGGGGCTGTCGGTTTTGACAGCCCCTGCGTTTGCAAGATATTCATTTGCCGCATCCATCAGTAACGAAAGTTGCGTGTCGTCATCGTCATGGTCGATGCGCAGATAGTTTTTTAGCTCTGCAAGCTCGCTCATGACTGTTCGGTGGTTGTGGACTCGGCGGCGGTTTCTGTGGCGGCTTTTTCCATTTCTGCGATGGTTTTGCGTAGGTCTTCCGCTTCAATTTTAGCGGCCGCCGCATCTGCTTCGGCTTTTTTGAGTTTTTTTGCCACCGCCGCAGTCATGCCTGAAATGCCGGTGTCGCCGGGGTCTGCCACATTGCTTACCTCTGCAATGCGAAATGCAGAACTTAGCAAAATGCGCACATCGTACCAGGCTGTCACAACAAAAATATAATCACCGGTTTTGACATCTTTGTCGGTGTCAAAAATCATTTGCCCGTCGTAATTAAGACGTTCAAAATTGAAATCACCAACGATGGGGCTTACTGCCGAATCACTGAATTCCACAGGTTTACCAAGAACTTGCTCCGGCGGCACGTTAAAAAATGTGCGGTTGCCGTTCGCCAGGTCTTCGATGATAGAAAGGTAATCTGCGAAACGCATAACAATTTTTGCATTTTCACGGTAATCTTCATGCAAGTCTGCAATGGCCGCCTTGATTGCCCGGAACAAATCCGCACCGCTAACCCGCTTTATGGCGTTTTTGTCAGAATAAAACGTCATATGCTCCTCACCGGCTTTTGGCGTTTCGGTTAGCATAACTCGTTTTTCCTTTGCCGCAAGGCCGCTGTTTAGTGCGTTTTGCACATATGCGGCAAGCTGGGTATCACTGCCGTGCATAACCGTGTCGGATATTTTTGCTATGATTTTCATTTTGAACCGTCCGAAAGCAACCCGGTCGCCTTTAAGCTCCAGCTCTTTTGCAGTTTCGCCGTCCGGGATAAAGTCATCATCGTCCAAAGTATAGGCAATTTTCGGAATCTCAAGACTAGTGATGTTTGACACCGCAACCACGTTTCGTAGCGGATTTTTGCTGAAAGGCTCGTGAATGAGAGTGTTTTGCACGTTCACGGGCATGAGTTTTTCGCCGCCGCTTGCGTGCGGAGCGGGTATTGCACCAAGCAAACTGCGGGATTCGTCTGAAATTTGCCCAAGGCCAACGCTTGCCCTGAAAAATTGCGCAGTTGCACTGGCCATGCGCTGTTCATCTGTTCCGGCGGAAATTAGCGGGTTCTCGTGTTGCAAACGATTTCGGTTTTCTGCCTCTTCCGCATCAATTTCGCCACGTAAAATGTTATACCGCTCTTCGACTTCCTGTTGGCGGGCTTGCGCCGCACGCACATCGGCAATGCTTGCAGTTCCTGCGGCAAGATTTCGCACCTCTTCCGTGCAAGCACGAAGTTCTGCGGCAATTGTGGCCGCCTGCTCTTTCATCTTGAAAAGTGTCATTTCGATTCCTCCAGTTTCTTTAGAAAATTATTTGCTTCTTCCAAAATTCTTGTGCGTTCTTCGGTTGTTTCGGCTGGCGTCGATTCGGTTTCTTCGCTGATGAGTTTGCGCAACTCGATTTCAACTGTGGTTTGCCCGTAGGCGGGTATTGGAGTGAGGGAAATTTCGTATAGTTCAATTTCCAAAATCGTGCGAAACCATTCGCCGTCACGTTGCTCCCATTCCTGGTCAATTGTTCGCCACCCAATGGAAACGCCGTCAATTGTGCCGCTTCGTACAAAATCTGCTATGCGGCGGTCAAACTCGAAATTTTTAGGCGTAAATTCGAAGTATAGCCCGTCACTTTTCGCAGTGAGAACCAGCACATCCGCCGTCGAGCCAAGCAAAGCGTCCCATGAGTGGTTGTGCAAAATCATCACCTTGTGACCATTGGCCAGTGTGTTTTTCATACAGTCCGGCGAAAACCGCTCGAAGAACTTTTCTCCCCAGCAGTCACGGATTTCTGTAAATTCATCAAAAACCGCCGCCTTGCCCACAAGAACTTCCGTGCTTTTTCCGTTTGTGTCTCGCATCTCAAGGGGGTTTGCCCCTGTTTTTAGCGCAAATGTCCGCTTTTCACAATTTTTTGCCTGTGTCATTTCTTCGCTCCTTTCGTTTTCATCCGGTTAGTGTCACCAACCACTTCGTTTTTGTCGGTTGCATCAAGCGGCACCAAATCACGGCTGATAAAAAGCCTGTCGCCGTCCGGATGCGGCGGCAAATCTTCCAGCTCCCGTGCATCGTTGGGCGAAAATAAACCCGAGCGGATTCCCCTAAAATAGAAATCTCCCCGGGTTTTTGTGTCTGCTCGCAACAGTCCAGATAAGTTGAATTTGTAGCCAAAGCCCTCTAAATTTTGTCCAACCGTAAGAATTTTGCGGTTAAATTCCAGCTCGTACTGCCTTGCTGTGGGCAAAATTACGTCCTGCACAAATCCGATAGACTGCTCTTCGTTGCCGGCACGGCTTTCCGCACCAAATTTATACGGCGGCAAACCGAAGACGAGAGCGATGCGGGATGCAGTCACTTTTTCTGCGTCAAAAAGTTTGGTGTCGATGAACTCGGATTTTAGCGGCTTCAACTCTTGGCCGCTTTCTGTGATTATCACACCACCGTTTTTCGAGTAAAAATCCTCGAATTGTTTCCGCAAGGCCGCTTTTTTATCGTCGGAAAGATTTGTGGCGAGCTTTAGTTCAAAACTCGCCTTGATTGCGTTTTCCATGCCCTCGATATTTATGCGGCGTATTTTCGCATCAAATTCCGTTGTTTCCCTCAAAACTTCAATAGGACTGATGCCCTTAACGCTTACGCTAATATGCCGCACATGAACCATGTCAAGATTGTGTACATAGTACGTTCCCGACGGTGCGTTTATCATGTAGTACAATTCCGACGTTTTTTCGTCCAGCACGGGGGTTACACGGGTAGGGTCTAAAATATTTAGAGCTTTGATTTCCATGTTGCGCCCATATTGTTTCATCGCATAGGCGTTTCCGTGGGCGTTTCGCAAAACCTCCATTGTTTGGATGAAGTTAAACGCCGTCATGTGACCGTTTGGTGCGGTTGATAGCAAATAATCCAGCGGATGGTCACGCTGATGTTCACGGTTTTTGTATAGTTTAAGCGGCAAACTCGCCATTGCGTTTGCAAGTTTTGTGATTGCGGCGAAAATCATTTCGTTGTTACTCAAGATATGTTCGTTGCGCTTTGCGAAAATATTTCCGGGAGAAAACCATGGCTTAAACCCTCCGAAACCGCTTGATGCTCCGTTTTTGCTTCTACGCTCGCCCCACCATTTTTTTATTCCGGCAAAAAATTTCAGATGCTCACCTCCTAAAAATTCCAAACTTCAATTTCGCCGCTTCCGGGCGTGGGCGACATAATCGCCCGAGTTAGCGCATTTATTACTGCGGCAAGCAAGTCTATCCGCTGTGAATCGTCCTTGTGCTTCTTGGAAAGTTTGATATTTCCATTGCTGTCCGCAATTTCAACCGCATTTGATAAGCACCACGTAAGTAGCGGGTTGCCATCATGCACAAGTTGCTTTTGCAGCACCATTTCCATAAACCGCTTTGTGGGAAATGAAAGGGTTTGCACTCCCTGGCGTATTTCGATAATCGCCTCATCGCCGTATTCCTCACGAAGTTCCTGTGAAAGATGCGTTGCATTGTATGGGTCGAAGCAGAATTCTCGCATGGTCAAGTTTTGCTCCATCAAACGGTCTTGCATATGCACCTTTAGAAATTTGTAGTCTGTAACTGCGCCGGGGGTGATGGTACACCACTTTTCTTTCGCCCAGTGCCGATACGGTACCCGGTCGGTATGCTCGTGCCGTGTCACGCTCTCTGACGGAATAAAGCCATGGGCGGAAATTGCCGTACGCCCATCCGCAAGATTTGAAACGAAACCCAGTGCGGTAAGGTCTACGGATTTCGACAAATCTGCACCCACAAAAACGTCACTTCCATACACAAGTGCGGCAAATTTCTCTTGGGTTATGGCAAGCTCTTTCCATTTTTCCATCAACTCCGCCGTAAAATATTTTTCTTCGCTGTCCGCCTGCCAACGGTTTACCCGCTTTGTCATCCACTCACGGATTTTTCCCGGGTCGCCGCTTCCAAACGCCAAATCGTGTTCGGATTTTATTTCACGGTGCAAATTTTCTGCGTAAACACTTTTGCTTCGCAAGATTGGGTTTGGTTTTTGCCAATTTTTTTCATCGTGGGGGTCGTCGTTTTCGTCAAGCTCACGAATCATCACGAAATATGTTTCGTCTGCAATTAGCCCCTCCAGAATTTTTATTGCGGTGTCACGCTCTTTTTTCGCCGGGCTATTTTCGGAATCCTTGCCCGCCGTTGTTATGATGCGCATAAACGATTGGCTGCGTTTGCCAAAACCTCCCTTTAGCGTGTCACGGATTTCTGATGTGGGATGCTCGTGATATTCGTCTATGATAACGCCGCATGGTGCGCCGCCATCCTTGTTTTTTGTGTCTTTCGAAAGGGCACGAATGTGTCCGCCACGCTTGACGTGTTCCATCGAATGCTTCTTGATGGCAAGCATTTTCGATATGCCCGGGGAAACCTGTGCCATCGCACGAGCATCGCCCCACACACGCTTTGCTTGCTCACGGTCTACAGCGGCGCATTCCACCTCCGGCAGGCTTTCAAATATGGCACTTTCCGGTTTGCCTGGGGGATATAGTGCGTCTGCGCACAAAAAATACAGGCATTCGCCGGATTTTTCTGTGGATTTTACGTTTCCCCTCGCCCTTTCCTCAAAAGACAGATTGAACCTGCGTGCGCCCGTTTTGCCGTGAACCCAGCCGAAAGAGCAGCCCAGGTCGAAGAGCTGCCAGTCCAGCAGTTCAATTGGCTTGCCTTGAAACGGTCCCCGCACATGGTGGCATCGTTTGAACCAATTAAAAATCCCGTTTGCTCGACTTTCATCGAAAACATACGGGAATTCTGTGCTGTTTTGACGTTTCAAATCATTCAAATGCCGCAAACACGCCAAATATTCGTACTTGCACACGTTTTTTCGCATTTCGCCACGCACCACGCTTTCCGCATAGCCTGTGGTTGGATGCACACTCATGCGAACATCCCTGCAAGTGGGTCTTCCTCGGTAGGTTCTTTTTTGGGAACACTGCGCAAGGCCGCTAAAATTGTCATTAGGTTTTCTTTCTCAATTTTTAGCATCATTTCCCGCTTTGCTTGAACTTGCCTGTCGAAACCGAATACTTTTCCGTATAGTGCGTTGCGTTGTTTAAGATACTCCGAAAGGGAAATATCACCGTTTGAAATTTGCTCTTCCGCCGTGGATGAAAGGGCTTCCAGCGTTTGAAAAATCTTATCCCGCTCCATCTCGAAGTTAAAACATTCGGCATACAGCTGGCAGTAGCGATTAATCACGTTTTCGTAAATTGCGTCGTCTTTGCCGATTGAGGCAAGCAATTTTTGCAGGCGGGTGAACTCCTTATTGGCAATAATATTTTGCCGCACAGCATCCTTTTTTTTGAGCTTTACCCCCGTAAGCGAAGCCGCTTCGCCTTTTTCCCGTGCGGCAAGTTCCGCCTTTGTGCGGTGCGATTTATTTTCCAGCTTCAAAATTGCCACACTCTTTGGTGGCCTCGGCATAGTCTCACCTCATTTGCAACTCCATTTTGGGAATTTTTTGCGCAGACGACCCGGGCATCGGTCTCCTGCACCCTGGCATGATTCCCCAGATGTGGGGGGGGATGCCACGTGCCGGGTCGTGTACGCCAGCTCACTGCCCATGCGCTGTGTTGTGGCACGCCGCACACAAGCTGATAAGGTTGTCTGCATCCAGCGCACGCTCCCGGTCTTCTCGCAGATGCTGTTTGTGATGGACTGTGGTTGCAGGTCTTAGCCGCCCGACCTGGAGACAGTACTGGCACAAGTAATTGTCTCGGGCAAGCACTGCCTTGCGGCATTTTTTCCACGCTGTGCTTTTATAAAATGCCCGGCTGTTTTTGTCCCGCTTAAAATTGTCGTAATCCTTTTGCAGAGAGCGGCTATGCTTTTCGCAACGCCTGGATTTCGTAAGCGCATAACATCCGGGATATGTGCAAGGCTTGTACGCTTTTTCCGGCATGGCTACCTCCATTGCAAACAAAAACCCCGCACCAAATAGTTGCGGGGCAAACTCCCTCACTACATATATACCACAGCTTGACACGAACAAACCGAACAAAACGAACAAGTTTTCACTTTTCGTCAAAGAATCTATTTACAATCATCCGTGCGGAATCCGCCGACATCTTTTTATACAACATCCGTGCCGCTTCATCCCAGGTCAAACCATCCACCACCCGTGCTTCCAGCAACACACGCACGGTTGCATCCGGAATGGTTTCGATGAATGCTGTGGCTTCACTGATTTTTGTATCCAGTTCCAAAACACGCCGGCGGCATCGCTCTTTCAGGCGTTCCAGCTTTGGTTCGTCATAAGCGGCCACACCTTGAATTGTAAACGGTGCGGCACGGTTGGCATTGTATCCGTAGTCGCCAACGTAATCGCCACGGGCGTAGTATTTTTTCATTCTCGCCGTGAGCAAATTTATTTCGGAGCGTAGTTCGAAAATGCTTTCGAGCTTCTTTAGCGTCACGTTTGCCAGCCCCTCCCGAATCTGCTAAAATCAACCTAGCCGATGATTTTGCCGTTCCGAAAGGGGCGGTTTTTTTTCATAAAAATGTTATCCTCTGCGCATATATTTTACCGGTTTCTTGCGCACACCGCTCTTTATGCCACCCAAATGCCATGCGCCGCAAATATCACATTTGTACGCAACAAGGTTTCGCTTGCCGTTGCGCTTCTTGTTGTAATACGCAGCTTGTTTTTCGGCGGATGGCTTGTCTTTGTATTTGAGTTTGTTGCATTCCATAATCAAACTCCCGTGTTTGGCAGATGATTTTACTTCTTGCGATATTGTAGCACAGTAGCCCGCTATCTGCACTCACGCCGCTTCGCCCGTCTCAATAGTTTCCGCCGCAAACAGCGGATGCGTGCCGTCCAGCAATTGGCGTTCTTCATCGCTTGTGTGGTAGCCGATTTTTTCTAGGAATGCGTAGGCGTTTTCGAGTTCTATGCAAGGAAGATATTCGCCGTCTGCGTTGGTATACATTTCCGCACCCGGCTCGATGCGGGCGTAGACGCTTCGTAAAAGCAGCGCATCACGACTGAAAGAATTCTTTTCGATGATTTTTTCGCAAAACCCTCGCCACGAACCGATTTCTTTGCCCTGCTTGATGTCCAAAATGTTACGGGCAACGTAATCGCCGGGCGGCTCTTCTGCGGTGAGTAGCGCAAGAATCGCCGCTTTCTCCACGGTTTTTCTGATTTCCGGCGTAACGGTTAGCCGCTTTACATACGAAATGCGCAACTCATACGCCTGGCGAAAGGCGTTTTCCAGCCGAAATAATATTTCTTCACGAGCTTGCTTTTCGAGTGCGGCGGCGGCATCCGCTGCGCTGATAGATTTCGAAAGACTGCTTTCGGATGCGAAAACGTGAATTGCACCGTCGGTGTCCTCTTTGTAGAAAACCTTTGCGCTGCTTGCCGCTTTTTGTGCCGCTTCCTGCGCCGCCGCAAGGTCTTGCGAGTCGTAGCGATACAGTTTCACAACGGGCTGTGCGTTTTCGATTTCCTCGTTCGGCTGAATTTTTTGCGCCGTTTCGCCCAAGGTGTTTTCGATTTTTTCCTTGGAAGCGTTGCGCCGCTCTTGACGCAAAGCGGCGGCGTGTACGGCATCAAATTCATACGTGCCTATTTTTTCGAGGACATCGCCCCGAAGCCCCTCGTCTCCTATCTCGCACAGCTTGTCGTAATCATCCAAGTTGATGCGTGCGCCGGCCATTCGCTCGGATTTTTCCACCGCATCCACGCCGATTTTTTTTGCGATTCTAATCCGCCGGGAAACGGTGCGCTCGGATATTCCTGTTTTTGTGGCGATACCCCGAATATCGTCTCCATGCTCGAGCATGAGCTGCATCGCAGAAATTTCCTCCGCCAGGGTGAGGGTTTTTCGCTGGTAGTTTTCCTCAATCATCATGCCGATTTGCTGCACAAGGGTGAGATGGTCGTAGATGGAGCAGGGCAAATCTGCAAGGCCACATTCGAGTGCGGCGGCGTGGCGGCGGTGACCTGCAAGGATTAAATATTTGCCGGTGTATTTTCGCTTGCTTTTCACCATTTTGCGGTATTCCGGCGGGTCGGCGGGAATCACTGCGAGGTTGTAGCGCACGCCGTTTTCTTTGATGGACTGCAAGAAATCTGCATCCACGTCAACTTTTCTGCGTGGGTTGTGCGGGTGCGGCACAAGCTGGCCGATTGCGATTTTTGTTATTGATTTTAGCATTTTTGTCTCCTATCCAAGATGTGATTTTGCGCCAAAGTCGATTTCGATTCTCTGGTCAACATCGAACGCACATTCTTCCAGCGATTTGTACAGCACGGTGAGGGCGTAGCTGTCGAATGATTTTATTTTGCCGCTGTGCTTCTTGATTTTTTCCAATGCGTGCAAAAAATGCTCTGCGTCCAGCTTTAGCAGCCGCCCAATTACAACGCTTCGGGACATAGGCTGTCTTGCGATTTTAACCGTGGGAGACGTTCCGGCGAAAACGGTTTCGACGCAAGAAATCAAGGCTTCTGCGCTGTGCTTATAGTCACGGAAATACGATGCCTCGTTTTGATATTGACCGTACTCGATATTTTCCTTGAACATTTCCAAATGTTGCTCATGCAAATTCGTGTCCCTGTCGTTGTCAGCTTTGACAGGACTAGACATGACTTGAACTACAGGAGAAAAAGATTCGGATTCTGATTTTGATTCTGATAGGTTATCTAGGTTTTCCTGGGTTTCCTGGGTTTTTGCTTTCGGAGGACGGCCGCCCTCTTTGCCATTTCTGCGGCTTGCTTCTGCTCTTCGTGAAAGGCTTGCGGAAATTTTGGAATTTTTGCCGCACATTTGGAGAAGAAACACCTGTGCCACCGGCGAGATTTTTTCGACTTCCTCGCCCTCCGCCGTGCGGATGAGGGCGAGAGCCAGCTCCCCCACTCGATAATTCGACAATTCGAACAACGCACCGAAATAATCGCCGTGGATGTTTACGTTGTCCGTGCCCTTGCTTTGCTTCCCAAAAATAAGCAT
>Ga0209755_10005653_pt1 | contig 14136 bp, 13 predicted proteins | sample TergutCo191P1_FD_187301 | JGI IMG/M metagenome (GOLD analysis project Ga0209755, IMG submission 187301) | Cornitermes sp. P1 segment gut microbial communities from Petit-Saut dam, French Guiana - Co191P1 (SPAdes) (version 2) | ecosystem: Host-associated > Arthropoda: Insects > Digestive system... | reverse complement strand
CCAGGCATTCAAGCATTGAGTTTGAGGCGAGCCGATTTGCGCCGTGAACACCTGTGTTTGCTGCCTCACCAACGGCATATAAGCCATTAATGTTAGTGCGACCATTTATATCTGTTTCAATTCCGCCCATCATATAATGTTGTACCGGACAAACTGGAATCCAGTCTTTTGCGATATTTATTCCTTGAGTTAGGCATTCATTAAAGATTGTCGGGAAGCGCTTTTTTAAAAAATCTTCGGATTTTGCGGTTATGTCTATATATACGTGATCTTCACCGCTGCGCTGCATCTCCTTGAGCGCGCCACGGGCGACAATATCTCTTGGAGCAAGCTCCGCAAGCTCATGCTGATAAAGCATGAATCGTTCGCCATTGCTGTTGATAAGCAGCCCGCCTTCACCGCGCACCGCTTCAGAAATCAAAAACTCATGCCCATCGCTTCGCTCACGCCACAAGCCTGTGGGATGAAATTGCACAAATTCGATGTTTTTTAGATATGCTCCTGCACGCATAGCTGCAGCCAGCCCGTCGCCTGTAGCTATAGAAGGATTTGTGCTTGATTTATAGACCTGACCTATTCCGCCGGTTGCAATCACTACATTGTTTGACCGCAATAACTGAAACTGATTGTTATTGTGTTTTGAAACCACTCCGACTACGCCTTTTTCGTTGGTCAGAATATCATAGAGACATGAATGCCCCAGAAAAGTTATGTTTTTGCGCTGTGAAACCAGATGGGCAAGAGCTTTTACTGTTTCGCGTCCGGTGGCGTCTCCGCCTGCATGAACTACACGATATTTGTTATGCCCGCCTTCGCGCGTGAATTGGAGTTCTCCATGCTCATCCAAATCAAAAGGAACATTGAGTTTGACAAGGGTTTCAATATCTTGGGGACCTTCGCTCACCAATACTTTTGCCGCGTCGGTGTCACAAAGTCCGGCTCCCGCAACGACCGTATCTTCAAGGTGCAGCTCCGGGGTGTCATCATGGTTTATTGCGGCGGCGATACCGCCTTGAGCAAGCCACGAGCTGGAGATGTCAATATCCTCTTTTGCTAACATAACACAACTTAGCCGCTCATCAAGATTGAGCGCTGTATATAGACCGGCAAGACCGGCGCCAACAATCACGATGTCGAAATCATAGGTCTTTTCAATTCGTGTGGTTGCGTCTATTGCATATCTCACGCTTTTAAACCTCCGTGGTTAGAAAATAATTATTCCTACGATTGCGCTGGCGGCAAGGAATAAAACCGGGTGAGCTTTTACTTTACTCATAAGGACGAATAAGACAACTGCCATCGCTACAGCTCTAAAGTTAATAATCTCAGTGAAGAAACCCGCTTGCTGGAAAGATTGAATGTCAAATAGCGTGTATTGAACAAGCGTCATTCCCGCCGCTGTAATAAGTCCGAGTGACGCCGGTCTTAGTCCGTAAAAAGCGGCGTCTACCAAAGGATTTTTTCTAAAACGGGCAAGCAGCTTGGCGACTATAATTGCTATAGTTACAGAAGGCAGCAGCAAAGATATTGTCGCGATGATTCCGCCGACTATGCCTGCAGCCATAAATCCCGAGTATGTCGCTATATTGACAGCTATTGGTCCGGGCGTAGACTCTGATATTGCTATCATATTGAGCAGCTCTTCCATAGAAAACCAATCGGTCGTCACAGTCATTTGTTGTAGAAATGGTATGGACGCCAGCCCGCCTCCAAACATGAACAAACCGGTTACGAAAAATTCAAAGAATATTTCAAGGTATATCATGTCTCACCTTCGCTTTTTCGTTTGCGGATTGTGGTAATTGCAATGCCGCTTAGCCCCGCCAAAACAACGAGTATGGCTATGGGTATGTTTGTGAAAACCGCAACAATGAACACGAGTGAAAAAATGATGATGGCAAGCTTGTCTGCAATTGACGCTTTCCAGAGTTTTATTACAGAATGGAAAATCAACACGCTGACACATACCCGCAGACCCGTGAAAGCTCTTTGGACTATCGGGATTCCGGAGAAATTGCTTAGGACATTTGCTATTATGAGAATCAGTATGATAGATGGGGCAGCAACGCCGAGTACTGCCGCAATGCTGCCTAATATGCCTCTTTGTTTATACCCGATAAATACCGCGGTGTTCGTGGCGATAACACCGGGCAGACACTGACCTACCGAGAAGAGTTCGGTCATTTCAGCTTCTTCCAACCATCTGTTTTTTTCCACCAGAACACGCTGAAACATTGGGAGCATGGCATAGCCGCCGCCAAATGTAAATGTGCCTATGTATGCAAATGATAGAAATAATCTGAGTAACATGCACACAAAGACCTTTCTCAAATTTCTTGAGGGAATTATATCAGATGTATTTGTGATTAACAATACGTGTTTTATGTGTTTTTGTGTTTTCAGGCTATGCATTTCTTACCGCGGTTGCGGTTGGGGATATGGTTTGATATAATGCATATAGGTGAAAACAAGTTAACCACTGATTAAATCCGCAAAGCTGGGGAGTGCGGTTTAATCAGCAGTTACCAAGGGGTTAGTATATGAAAGTTTATATGGTTAATATAAGTTGGGATTGCCATAGCGAGACTTGGTGTGCTGTGTGTGATGAGGTTCCGCTGGCTTTGGAGGGCGCTTCTTTTGACGAGCTTCTCACGCGGATAAAGATTGCAGCGCAAGAACTTGTCGAGATAAATGGCGGCGAGCCTGTTGGACTTTTTCATTTCGTTGCCGAAAGAAGGGATGGCGCGTAAGTGATGGATTATGAAAAAAAACTAAAAAAAATCCTCTCGGAAAATGGCTGCCTATATGTAAGAGACGGCAATGCGGAGTATGAAATATGGTTTAGTAGTCTGACTAAGAGATATTTTTCACTGGATATGAAGATAAAGTCAAAAAGACATGCAAATACCGTATTGAGACACAGTGGGGTAAGTCATCAGATATGATAGATATTTCTGTGCAGAACATAAAAAAGGCTTTTGAGGAAGGCAATGATATCCTAAATGGGATTAGCTTTGATATCACTCAAGGGGAGCGTGTCGGACTACTTGGTAAAAACGGAGCGGGGAAGACGACTTTACTCAGGCTTATAACCGGGGAGCTTTCATCAGATGAGGGAAATATTGTTATTCCTGAGTTTAAGAAGCTGGGACTTATTTCTCAAATTCCTCAATTTCCTCATGGATTTACTGCAGAAGATGTTCTGCGAACGGCATTTGACAAGCTAAAGGAAATCAAAGCGGACATGGAGAAGCTTGAAGAGATTATGGCTCAGGGGGACGCCGGCGATATACTCAAGCAATACGATAGACTTATTTATGAATATGAGCGATTGGGCGGATATAATACCGAGTTTGAGCTAAACCGTATTGCCAATGGTCTGCGTATACCGGACGTGCAGAGAAATCAGCTTTTTGATACGTTATCCGGAGGTGAAAAGACAAGAATTAACCTTGCTAGGCTGATTTTGGAAAATACTGATATTCTGCTGCTTGACGAACCTACAAACCACCTCGATATGAGAGCAACTATATGGCTTGAAGAATTTTTGCTAAAGTTTAAGGGAACGGTTTTAATCATTTCTCATGACAGATATTTTCTTGACAAGACAATAAACCGCGCAATTGAGATTAAGGCTGGAAAGGCTGATTTTTACAGCGGTAACTATAGTTATTACGTTTTAGAAAAAGAGCGCAGATACGAGCAGCAACTGGAAAAATATGAGCGTGAGCAAAGTGAAGCAAAGAGGCTTAATAATGCTGCGGACAGATTACAGCAATGGGGCGTCGGGAATAAGAATCTAATGAGAAAGTCATTTGCTATAAGGACGAGAGCCGAGCGAGTCGTAAAAACAGATAGACCGGACAAGGATAAATCGATGCGAGCAAAATTCTCGGAGCGCGATTTTCGCGGAGATGAGGTCTTGGCTATCCGAAATCTTGAGAAATCATTTGACGGGCGCAAGTTATTAGATATAGATGAGCTTGAAGTCGGCGGCGGCGAGAGGATTGCAATAATCGGAGATAATGGCAGTGGTAAGACAACGCTTGTCAAGCTGATAATGGGAGAGATTATGCCGGACTCAGGTATTCTCAGAAAAGGACCGTCGATTAAATCGGCTTACTTGCCGCAGATTATTAAGTTTGATCATCCCGGAAGATCCTTGTTAGACACACTCATCTACGAGCAAAATGTCAGTGTGCAAGTCGGACGAAACAGGCTCGGCGGATTTATGTTTTCCGGTGAAGATGTGTTTAAAATGGTGGGGGACTTATCCGGCGGAGAAAAGAGCCGCTTGCGTCTATGTATGCTGATGGATGGACAAATTAATCTTCTTATCTTGGACGAACCAACAAACCATCTGGACTTGCCTTCGCGGGAATGGATCGAAGATGCTGTTGATGGATATGGTGAAACACTTATGTTTATCTCTCATGACAGATATTTTATTGATAGATTTGCCACTCGCATATGGGAGTTGGAAGACGGTGTGTTTACGGACTATAAGGGGAGCTTTTCCCAGTATTTGGCGGCTAAACAAGCAAAGCAAAGAAACATTAATGAGGCAAAAAAAGAACCCGCCGCTAAGCGGGATCAGGTGGAGAAGCGCAAGCCTGCCGATTTGCAAAAAGAGCTTCGCAGGGTTGAGCGTGAGATTGCAAAGCTCGAAGGCGAGATTTCAGAAATTGCTTTTTTGCGCGAGGAGTTTTCCACTGACTATGAAAAGCTGATGGAGCTTGACAGACAAAGCAGCGAGACAAAAGAAACTATGGATGCGTTAATGCGACAGTGGGAGCAGTTGGCGGAGTGAATGCTGACAGTGCTATAATAAACGCTAAGATGTTAACCGGAGGGTTTTTGGAGACTCTTGTACTCGTTTGTGTTATTGTCGCGCCATGCGTTCTCGCTCAGCCTGAGACGGTCTAAGGTAAAATGGAGCAAGATCCACCGCATCAACAGAATCGGAATGCATTGCCGCCAACGCCACGCCATAGGCAGTCTGAGAGCGAAGAAGCGGCGAGGCTAAAATGCATGGAATATTCGCTTTTGTAAGAAAATCGTAGCTTATCTGAGCGCCATCGCCTATTAGACAAATCTGTGAACCATATGCGCTCAACTCTTCTGCCAGCTCTTCTAAGGAAATAGCCCGATCTTGAGATAGCCTTTGCGGAAGACCGGCACTGCACTCAAAAATTGCATTATAAACCTGATTGCGCCTTGCGTCCATTACCGCGCATAACCTTATGTCCGGAAGATGTATTTGATGAGCCATTGCCAGAAGCGTTGATACGCCGCATACCGGCAAATCAGCACCCAAAGCAAGACCTTTTGCGGCGGATACGCCGATTCTGACGCCTGTAAATGAGCCGGGACCGCTCGCTACAGCTATAAGGTCAAAATCCGATATAGAAAGTTCCAGATTCTTTAGCAGGTCTTCCACCATGACAAGCAAAGTCCGGCTATGGGTCAGACCGCTGTTTTGAAAGTATTGCGCCATAAGTTCTCCATCAGAACACGCTGCAACAGAAGCGGATTTGGCGGAGGAGTCCATTGCCAGAATTTTCATATCAGGCATTCTCCTTTGTATTGATTTCCAACTGCCGCCTGTCATTTCCGAGGTTTGTCAGCTTTACCTCAATTGTATCAGGGGCAAATGCATTTGGTACTCGTTCGCTCCATTCAACTGCGCACACTCCTCCGCGGTCCAGGTAATCATCCCATCCAAGCAAAAACAACTCTGATTCATCGTTTAGTCTATACATATCAAAGTGAAACAGGGGGATTTCGCCTTGGTATTCGTTTACGATTGTAAAAGTCGGGCTTGTCACATCCGCGCTTATGCCAAGACCGTGCGCCAGTCCGCGGATAAAGGCAGTTTTTCCGGCGCCCAGGTTCCCGAAAAGTGCGACAACCGCTCCGGAAGCAAGGCTCTTTCCCAGCTTTTCACCTTCATGTATGGTTTCTTTTTCACTATTTGTCATTATTATCATAAAGAAGATAATATCATAGGCTTAAGTGATAATAAAGACTTTTTAGGTTTACGATTAGCCAAAAAGGTGGTACAATGTCGTGAAATAGGAACAGAAATCGAGGGAAAAAATGAAATCATTTTTCAGAGTAATCGCGAGGTTTTTTAGCGAAGCGGATGTACTGCTGCTTGGTCTGAGCTTGTTTAGCGCAATTTATGGGATCGTTCTTATAAACAGCATCGTCAGAAACTTTCCGACAGGAAATGAACTGCCTGTTCAAATCGGTGCGCTTGTCATAGGATTTGTACTGTTCATTCTCTTTTCTTATGTTGATATAGATATTATTGCGGATAAATCTGTGTTCCTGATGATTTTCAGTGTAGTTTTTATCTCAACACTCTTGTTTTGGGGAGTTGGAATGGATGAGTCAGGTAATAACGCCTGGCTTAGATTCTGGGGAATAGGCATACAGCCCGCCGAGGTTGTGAAGCTGCCGTTTATTATTATCCTGGCAAAGATGATTACGACATTCAGAGAGCGCAGAACACTTAACAATTTCTTGTCGCTGTTGCAGATACTTCTTGTATTCGGGTTGTTGTTCGGAATTATTTTAGTGGTTTCAAGAGACCTCGGCTCGGCGCTCGTATATGCATTTATTTTGTTGGCTATGCTTTTTGTCGCCGGAGTTAAGCTTAGATGGTTTGCCCTTGGCGGTGCGGTAGTTGCGGCGCTATTTCCCGTGCTATGGGCGAATTTTATGGAGCCGTGGCAAAGAGCCAGAATACTAGCGCCTTTTTTTGAGGATGCATTAGAACCGGAAATTTTTGAGCGTTTTACCTGGCAGGTAAATCAGAGCATCAGCGCGATTTCTTCCGGGGGGGTTTTTGGAAAAGGACTTGGAAACGGACCGTTTACACAGAGCTGGCCGAGGCAGATACCGGCACAGCATACAGACTTTATTCTTTCTGCGGCGGGCGAAGAATTAGGCTTTGTCGGTTTTTTGATTATCATCATTGTGCTAGTATTTATCATTGTCAGATGTGTTTATGTCGGAGCAAAATCAAATAATTCACTGGGAATGCTTGTCTGTACGGGGATCGCATCTATGCTAATTATTCACTCGATTTTTAATATTGGTATGAGCTTGGGAATTTTACCAGTAATTGGGATACCTCTTCCGTTTTTTAGCTATGGTGGTTCGGCAATCGTAACTTGCATGGCTGCAATGGGAGTTGTCTCAGGAATAAAAATGCGTCCAAAGCCGACAAGATTCCGAAATCTGTAAAGCCGGAATGCTCAAAAGACTTTTTAAATAATAAAAAGGGTTTTTTGTTTTCTTTGCGTATAAGAATAGTAATGGAGAATGAATATATGGTCTGCCCCAGAGAAGAAAGGATTGAGATTGAGCGGCAAATGTTATCGCCGCTTGCTTCACATGCTGAAAACTCCAAAGGTAGAGCAAGACGTGAAGCTGAGTGTGAGATTAGAACATGTTATCAAAGGGACATTGACAGAATCACTCATAGCAAAGCTTTTCGCAGGCTAAAGCATAAAACTCAGGTGTTCTTGCAGCCCGAAGGAGACCATTACAGGACAAGACTGACCCATACGCTTGAAGTGGCGCGTATTGGCAGAACGATTGCAAGAGGGCTTAAGCTTAATGAAGACCTGACAGAGGCAATTGCTCTCGGACATGATTTGGGACACACTCCTTTTGGACATGCAGGAGAGCGAGCGCTTGACGAGATTATGACTGAGGCTGGGGGCTACAAGCATAATATACAAAGCCTGCGTGTCGTTGATATATTGGAAAAAGAAGGTCATGGAATAAATCTGACATATGAAGTAAGAGACGGCATTTCATGTCACACAGGAGAGCGTGAGCCGGACACTCTGGAGGGCTGCGTAATACGCATTGCAGACAGAATAGCATATGTAAATCATGACCTCGATGATGCGATCAGAGCAGGTATTTTGAAGCAGCCGGAGCTTCCGGCTGAAATTACTAATGTTTTTGGTCAGATGCATAGTCAAAGAATTAACACACTTATATTGGACATAATCAGCGCAAGTAAGAAAAGCGATACTATAGCATACAGCCCAAATGTTCAATTTGCGTTTGATACTTTCAGGGAGTTTATGTTCTCACAGGTGTATATGAACAATAAGGCAAAAGCAGAGGAACGAAAGGTATATGGTATTATAAAAGGGATTTTTGATTATTATTTTGGCGCTCCTGATAAGCTTCCTGTTTTTTTCCAAAATATTGCAAAGACAGAAGGATTAAGCCGCGCAGTATGTGACTATGTTTCCGGAATGACTGATAAATTTGCTGTACATACATATGAGAAGCTTTTTATTCCGGAAGCTTGGCAAGTAAGATAGAGGGCTTCGGGTGAGTATATGGCTATTCCTAGCAGTTTTTTAGATGATCTTGTCGGCAGGACAGATATTACTGATCTTGTTGGTGGATATGTACGCCTCACAAAGCGCAGCGGTGGAAATATGTTTGGGCTATGCCCGTTTCACAGCGAAAAAACCCCATCTTTTTCAGTTAACTCCGACAAGCAAATCTATTATTGCTTCGGCTGTGGGAAAGGTGGCGGAGCAATAAATTTCATAATGGAAATTGAGAATGTGCAATTCCATGACGCAGTCGAGATTTTAGCGAAGCGAGTCGGCGTTAATGTCCCGGAGGAGGGGACGTCTGATGAGCTTTCCGGAAAAAGGCAGCGGATGCTGCAAATAAACAAAGACGCAGCTCGGCATTTTTACGAGATGCTAGCTGCTCCGATTGGCGAGGCGGCAAGGGATTACTTGGCGATGCGCGGTATCAGCAGAGCCTTGGTTACGAGATTTGGTATTGGTTGCGCACCTGATTCATGGAGTATGCTTTATGATGCAATGACAAAAAAAGGCTATTCCAGAATGGAACTCTTAGAAGCCGGACTTATACGGAGCGGCAAAAAAGAAGGCGGTGCATACGATCTTTTTCGGAACAGGCTCATCTTTCCTGTAATTGATGTGCGGGGCGGCGTCATTGGTTTTTCCGGCAGAATACTCGGCGACGGAGAACCAAAATATCTCAACTCTCCCGATACGTTGGTGTTTAACAAAAGCCGAAACCTTTTCGCACTCAATCTGGCAAAAAAAAATAAAGCGGGAATGCTGATTCTCGTTGAAGGCAACATTGATGTTATAGCTTTGCACCAGGCAGGTTTCGACTGTGCCGTGGCAGCGCTTGGGACTTCATTGACTGCGGAGCAGGCGCGGCTTGCGGCAAGATATACTGACAAGGCGGTTATAGCATTCGATTCTGATGAAGCAGGCAGAAAGGCGGCGCTCAGAGCAATCCCGCTTCTGGAAAAGACCGGTATGAGTGTGAAAGTGGTTGATATGGGTGCGGCAAAGGATCCGGATGAGTTTTTGAAAAAAAATGGTTCCGATGCATTTAAGATTTTGTTGGAAAGAAGCGATAATCATATTGCGTATAGATTACTTTCAATAAAAAGCAATTATGATTTAGAGACGGACGATGGGCGGCTGGCATATATTTCGGCTGCGTCGTCACTGCTGTCTGAACTAAGCAGCAAGCCTGAAAGGGAAATCTACGGCGCGCGTGTTGCACTTGAAACGGGTATATCACCGCAGTCGGTACAAAATGAGACTGAAAAGAAGTTCAGAATTAGAAAAGAGCGGCAAAAAAAAGACTTCGAGAAAAAAGTTGTGCGGCCCAGAGAGGCTTTACAGCCTGTGAGAAGGCAGCAAAGGGAAGCAAATGTGATATCGGCAGTTGCGGAAGAAGGGGTAGTAAGATGCCTTGTCAAAGACCCCACACTTTATAGAGTCGTAAGGGCAATGAAGTTTTCTCAAGAGGAATTTACATCTGTTTTTCTCAGAAGAGTTTTCGAGGTTTTAACAACGCGGATTGCGCAGGAGCGAGATACGAAACAATCTCTAATCATGTCTGAGTTTGACTCAGAGGAAGCGTCAAGACTGACTGTGATACTTGAAAAGCCGGAGACTTTGTCAAATAGTGAATTGGCAATCAAGGAGTATATTTTTAAGATAAGGTCGGAGAAACTTAAATCCGTTGCACCGGATGAGAAGAATCTCCTTGAGATAAAAAAGCTAAAAGAAATAGAAAACGTCGGAGGAAAAAAATATGACTGAAGCTATAAAGGGCGTATCAAAACTTGTATCGGAAATGCCGGATACTGTTGTTGAGAACGCGCAAGTTGAAGAGGAAGGCGTCGAAAAAAATCGGGAGCAAGAAAACGAAGACAGGCTTAATGCACTCGTAGAAGAAGGGAAAAGACGCGGCAGCCTTAGTGCAAAAGAGCTTCTTGACGTCTTAGAAGATATGAATCTTGAACAAGAGCAAATAGACAAATTCTATGACACGCTCGAAAATCATAATATCGATACCACAGAAAATGACGACAGCGGGCTTCTGCCTCCCGATGATATTGCGCCTGAAATTGAAGAATTGCAGGAAATAGAAACTCTGGCTGAGGATGAGCTGATAGACCCTGAGACATTGGTTGATAATTTTAGCGTGGACGATCCTGTGCGCATGTATCTCAAGGAAATAGGGAAGGTAAATCTCCTGTCTGCTGATGCGGAGGTCGAGCTTGCTAAGCTAATGGCTGAGGGAGATAAAGAAGCAAAGAGAAAGATGGCGGAGGCTAATCTGAGGCTGGTTGTTAGTATTGCAAAAAGATATGTTGGGCGTGGAATGCTTTTTCTTGATCTTATACAAGAGGGGAACCTTGGATTAATAAAAGCGGTCGAGAAGTTTGATTATACAAAAGGGTATAAGTTCTCCACATATGCGACATGGTGGATCAGGCAAGCCATTACTCGCGCGATTGCCGATCAAGCCCGAACGATAAGAATTCCTGTACATATGGTAGAGACGATTAACAAGGTTATGCGGATTTCACGCCAACTGCTGCAGGAGCTTGGGCATGATCCAACGCCGGAAGAGATTGCCGCGGATATGGGGATGCCTGTTGAGAAGGTCAGAGAAATATTGAAAATAGCGCAGGAGCCGGTATCTTTGGAAACGCCGATTGGTGAGGAGGAAGACAGCCATTTGGGCGACTTTATTCCGGACGAAGATGCTTCTGAGCCTGCGGAGGCCGCGTCGTTTACTTTGCTAAAAGAACAGCTTTCCGAGGTTCTGGGGACGCTTACTCCGCGCGAAGAGAAGGTACTTCGTCTGAGGTTCGGTATTGAAGATGGCAGAACACGCACTCTTGAAGAGGTTGGCAGGGAGTTTAATGTGACAAGAGAGCGCATCAGGCAGATTGAAGCAAAGGCGCTGAGAAAGCTCCGCCATCCGAGCAGAAGCAAAAAGTTGAAAGACTTTTTGAATTAACGAAGACTTTTGAAAACTCAGTGCCGGACAGTCAGACGGCGGGAAATCAGAGGCGCCATTACTCTAAAATCATGCTTACTAATTGTTCGGCGGTGAGGTTTTCGTAATAGTCATTTAGTTCAAGTGCCGACAGCGCGTCCAAAAGGGCATTGCGCTCTAGTTGTACACCATGTAGAGCGGCGGCGATATCGTGATATGGCATAACGCCAAAATAGTCGCCGTCTGTTGCAAATGAAGTGATTCTACCTTTGCTCACTTCCATAGCGATGCGAATAGCGCCAAAATTATCCAGTCTTCTCTTTTTTTCTATGCTAAATCCGGGAGAGACGCCGTAATTCCATTCCCATGTACTATATCGCTCGCGCTTTATAATATTAATTGCATCAATATCTTGCCGGGTAAGCTCGTACCTTGGAAGGTCTTTTGCCATAATTTGGCGCAGTTTTTCCCAAAACTCTTCTACGGTCATATTAAGATATTCGCTTAAGTTTGTAACTCGCGCTCTAACCGACTTAACTCCCTTTGATATAAGTTTATCGTCCGAGACGCTAAGGGACTCGGCAAGATTCTTTAGATTTACGTCAAATAAAATTGTGCCGTGGTGCATAAGCCGCTTATTTCTATAATATCTTGCGTTTCCTGAGAATTTTTTCATATCGACAGTCATATCATTGCGTCCATGAAATACGACGGGTACACCCATTGATATCAGTGCCGTTGCCATTGGTTTGCATGATGATTCAAAGTCGACCGCCGATGCGTCGGGCTGGTAAGTTATAAACGTAAAATTGAGATTGCCACCGTCATGAAAAACGGCGCCGCCTCCGGATAGTCTGCGTATGACAGGTATGTTATTGTCGTTTATGAAAGCCATGTTGACCTCCTGCATAGTGTTCTGATGGAGTCCAACGATAACTGCGTCATGATTTTGCCACAGCATAAAGATGTCATTTTTAATCGAAAGTGTGTCAAAAGCATATTGTTCTAATGCAAGGTTAAAAGCCGGATCAGTTTCGTGACTTTCAAGATACAGCATATTTCGATGCTCATTTCCGGCGTTGTTATTTATTAATTGCATTGAAAAACCTCCAAAAATAAATAATTTTGTAATACTTGACATAGGGATTTAGGCAGTGTATACTACGAGCAACTTAGAAGAAAGGTTTGCGTGGGGAATATGAGTCGTATATCAGCAACGGAATTTTGCTTCTTTTTTACTTTTGCTTCTTATTATAGCAAAAGTGATTTCCGGTGTAAATAAGCCTCCCGAAACCAACGAGTTTGCAAAGCTGAGGCCCCGCAGGAATCACTGCGGGGCCTTTCATCTTACTAAAAAGGAGATTCAAGAATGATTGCGGTAATTAAGCCCGGGGCAAGCCAGCAGCAAATAGAGCACCTATTGTCATGGTTCCGGTCACGCGGACTGAAAACAGACGTCACCGAGGGGGAGTTTCAAACCATAATAGGTCTTATTGGCGACACGAGCCAAGTGGATATCGATTTAGTGGAAGGACTTGAAATTGTGGACTCTGTCAAAAGAATCAGTGATCCATTCAAAAGAGCTAACCGAAAATTCCATCCCAAAGACACAGTTGTGGATGTAAGCGGGCTGAAAATAGGCGGGGGAAATTTTCAAATAATCGCCGGACCGTGTTCTGTTGAGTCGCCGGAGCAGATTATATGCGTGGCAGAGAGTGTAAAGGCAGCAGGCGCAACGCTTCTTCGCGGAGGCGCGTTCAAGCCGCGCACGTCGCCATATTCATTCCAAGGCTTGCGTGCGGAGGGTATTGAGCTCTTATTGGAAGCAAAAGAAAAAACAGGGATGCCAATAGTCACGGAGATAATGAACGCCGTACATCTGCCATTATTCGAGCATGTAGACGTTATTCAGGTCGGCGCACGTAATATGCAAAACTTCGAGCTGCTGCGAGAGTTGGGGCAATTCGGGCGACCGATACTGCTAAAGCGCGGGTATGCAAATACACTTGAAGAACTCTTGATGAGCGCTGAGTATATCCTGGCGGAGGGGAATAAAGACGTGATTCTTTGCGAAAGGGGAATCCGCACTTTTGAAACCTACACAAGAAACACACTTGATCTTTCCGCAATCCCTGTTTTAAGAGAGCTTACACATTTACCTGTTATCATCGATCCAAGCCACGCAATAGGCATATCAAGATATGTAAAGCCGATGTCACTTGCCGCTGTGGCAGGCGGCGCTGACGGGCTTATTATCGAGGTGCATAATGATCCGAGTAATGCTGCATGCGATGGCGCACAATCCCTAACACTGGAACAATTTGACGATCTGGCGTCAGGAATAAGAAAGATACGTAATGTCGTAGAGTCATTGTAAATGTGACGTATCGGTTGTTTTTCTGAGCACTGAGTTGGAGAAAGCAGGCTTTGGGTATGAGAAATGTGAAAATAAACGTATCAAAGGAATACTTAGCATGGATCGGCGAGGGTTTGCTGTCCCGGGCAGGTGAAATGATTAAAGCGGCATGTGGTGGAAGCATAGCAGCAATTGTGACAGACGATATAGTTGGAAGGCTATATGGAGATATTGTCAAAAGGTCTTTGCGCGCGGCGGGATATACGACAATCAGCTTTGTATTTCCAAACGGCGAACGCTCTAAGAATATGGAAACATATGTCTCATTATTAGATGCTCTGACTGATGCGAATTTAACGCGCGCAGATGTGGTTGTAGCGTTGGGCGGCGGAGTTGTTGGTGATATGGCGGGTTTTGCCGCGGCGAGCTATTTGCGCGGCGTGGCATTT
>Ga0209755_10005652_pt1 | contig 14140 bp, 6 predicted proteins | sample TergutCo191P1_FD_187301 | JGI IMG/M metagenome (GOLD analysis project Ga0209755, IMG submission 187301) | Cornitermes sp. P1 segment gut microbial communities from Petit-Saut dam, French Guiana - Co191P1 (SPAdes) (version 2) | ecosystem: Host-associated > Arthropoda: Insects > Digestive system >... | reverse complement strand
CAATTCTTCATTCTTCATTTTTAATTCTTCATTGCACTTTCGCCATTTTTGCGGGTAAAAGTGGTAAATGCCCTTGACCTTTGCCCTTCTTCCCCTCTGTGGAGGGGTGGCAATGCGTAGCATTGACGGGGTGGCTTGTGGCGGGCATGGAAACCCGCCCCTACGGCAAAGATATGGGGTGCGGTGGGTGAGTAATATCAGCAATGACCCTCTCGGCAAACAGCAAATCATTCCAATCGGGTTGCCTATTGCTGTATTCGACACTCCAGCAATTTCCCATGCAAATCTCAATAAAATACAGCAATCTTATATCTTCTTCGGGAACATTAAATTTTTCAGAAAGCGTAGACGCAATGCGAGCGAAATTGCCCATTTCATCATGATTTTCTTCGTTTAGCATAAAGCGCGGAATGTCAAACACAGGGTTGCCGATAGCACCTTTTGGGTCGATGACACGATAGCCGTTTTCGCCGAGCAAAATATTATCGTGGTGCAAATCGCCATGCAAAAGCGTTTGTTCAGGGTGCTTTTGCCACAAATAACGGCAAATCTCTTCGGCTTTGCTCATTTTCTCGGATAGCTTGGCATAGTCATTTCGAGTACGCATATAGGCGGCACTTTGGCTGACCCAATCTATGTATGTTGCGTACTTTGCCGTGAGGTTGGGTGAGGTGTGTAAACTCTTGAACACTTGGCAAAACGCACCCAAGCGTGTGTCAAAGTTGGGTTCGTCGCGTAGCTGTGTACCGGGCTTGATTCTCTCAAGTAACAAAACGCCGTCCGTGTCGCTGAATTCATAGGCACGGCACGCAACACCGCCGCCGAATTCCACAAGTGCGTTGTATTCAGAAGTTAAATTCTGCGGTTTGGGGCTGACTTTCAGCACGCAATCGCCGTATTTCTCGGAAGTGCAGGTGAAAATGCAATTCACGGAGTAGTAGTCCACTTGTTCAAGGTCGGAGAGTTGCCAAAGGGATATGTATTTGTCTAAGATGGCGGTGAGTTTGCCCAAAAATGGTGTGCCGAAATGGTCGGCGATTTTTTGTTTGTTCACATTGGTGGTGTCCTTTGTGGGTATTGGGTTGTGGGGAAGGGCATTGCGCGCCCGATTGTTAGATACGTGACGTTCAAGCGGGCGGGGGCAAGCCTCGCCCCTACGGCAAGGGCGTGGGGTGCGGTGTATGTCGTTCGAGCGGGTCGCCCAGGGGTGCGACCCCTACGGATGCGGTGCGTCTTTGCCTTTGACCTTAATCCCCTTCCTCGGGAAGGGGTGGCACGAGCATAGCGAGTGACGGGGTAGAATAGAACACAAACACGACACTCTCAAAATCTTTCGTTTCACACCTACCCCGTCTTGCGACAAGGACAGTCGCAATCCACCCCTTCCCGAGGAAGGGGATTTACAAAAATGTGCGGTGCGCCCTTGACCTTTGCCCTTTTCAATAAAATAATTTGCGGAGCAAATTTTCCGCAATTCTTCATTCTTCATTTTTAATTCTTCATTGCACTTTCGCCATTTTTGCGGGTAAAAGTGGTAAATGCCCTTGACCTTTGCCCTTCTTCCCCTCTGGGGAGGGGTGGCAATGCGTAGCATTGACGGGGTGGCTTGTGGCGGGCATGAAAACCCGCCCCTACGGGTGCGGTTGCACCCATGCCTCCCTGTCGAGGGAGGTGTCGGCGTAGCCGTCGGAGGGAGTGCCGTATGCCCTTAATTCCACGCTGCACCCTTCAAACTCCACCCGCCACCCTCCACACTTATTCGCTCTTCACCGCCAGCACTTCCACCTCAACAAGCGCCCCTTTGGGTAGCTGTTTTGCGGCAACACATGAGCGGGCGGGCTTGTGGGCAAAATGCTTTTCGTACACCCCATTAAAGTCGGCGAAGTCTGCCATGTCTGCAAGGAAGCAGGTGGTTTTCACCACGTCGGTTAGCTCCATGTCAGCGGCGGCGAGGACGGCGGCGATTTGACGGCACACAAGCTCGGTTTGAGTGGGTACGTCAGCGTCTAATGCGTCAAGGGCGATTTGCCCGGAGCAGTACAGGGTGTCCCCGACCAGCACAGCCTGTGAATACGGGCCAACAGGGTAGGGGGTGGACTCGGTAAAAATGATTTTTTTCATGGTAGAACTCCTTTATTATAAATGTTTTTTGTGGGTGAAATACATATATAGCAGGCAGGGAACAGAGGCTAAAAGTGTAGCTACTGGTATTGGTGCAATTACAAAAACTGCTATTAAAAAAACAGGAAGTTGATTTAATTCAAAAGCAAACAACAAAGCAAATAAACCAAAAAATATGCTACTGTTCAAAATAAGGTGCATAGTGTACATTACGTTGGCGTATTCTTCTCTGATATATGGATGGTTTTCGTATTTTATTCTGCCCCAAACTCCTCCCCGCACAAGTGGAGGGTTTTTCAATGCAAAAATCAACTGAACAAGCAATAGCCTATTAAATAATTCTTTGTTGCTTATCTTATGCAGAAGAAACTCTTCCCTCATTTTTTCTGCAAAAGTTAATGGCGATTTTGATGTTTCGGCATAGGTTGATGGTTCTTCTGCATAGGTTGACGGCGGCGGCTCTATAGGGGATGTTGGTGGTTCGGTGGGTGTTGGTTCGACAGACAAATCATATTTTTTGTGAGTGAAAAACAGGTATATCAGGCAAATAGCAGACACCAGTACCCACCATACAGGCAAAACTAACACGCCAATCAGCATAGTTTGCATAGAAAAGGCTATGCGTTCAACAAACCCAAGCCCGGTTATGGAAAAAAAGCTATGTAACAGGAAAAACAATGCGGGATATATTACAATAGCACGAAAAATTTTTACCGTACCATAAACAAAATATTCTATAATGAAAGGGTATTTTTCATAGTTTAGTTTTTTATCTAAGTAATTAAAAGAATAATAAGGCAGTCGCAAGGCTACAAACCACAACAATTTGCGAAAAAGAGTCCTATTATCCATTGCCACTCCCTCCGTTTCCACCATTCTCCCCAAGCTCGCTTAACTCCTGCTCATATGCCGACAGCTTGGTTTGGGGTTTCGCCTTTTCCGGCAAAGAATACAGCCAGCCGCACACCGCCGCCGTTAGGGGTATAGTCAACAGCATACCAAAACTGCCCACCAAGGCACGCAGAAACTCCACAACAATCAGCTCGGTGTTAAACAGCACAAGAGGGCTTGCCGAAAACACATAAATCATCAAAATCAAGGAAATCGAACTGCCGATATAGGCAAGAATCAGGGTGTTCAGCATTGTGCCAAGAATGTCCCGCCCAATGTTCAGCCCCGACTTAAACAGCCCGCCAAACTCCGACTTTTCCCCAGCCTCACGAAGTTCCCATAAAGACGAGGAAATGGACATTGACACATCCATAATCGCCCCAACAACCCCTAAAATTACTCCCGCAAACACGATAGCACGAAGATTTATAGGGTTTTCGGTAGGCAAAAGCAAAAGGTGCATTGTGTCGCTGTCAATTAGTCCTGTAAGCTGCATAATGCTGTCCATCAATACCATCAAAATCGCCGCAAAGCTCACCCCGCCAAGGCAACCAAGAGCGGCGGAAAGGGCTTTTTTGTTTGGTCCGACCACAAGGGCAAGAGTGACAAACACAGCATACACGCACACAATTATGGTGGCAAGGTAAATATTATGCCCATAAATTATTGCTGGGATAAACACAGTAAAGATTGCAAGGCAGGTGAAAGCAAGGGCGATAATTGCGTTAAATCCACGCTTTTTTGCGAAAATTAGCATGGCGACAACAAACAACGCCCCAAGAATTATAATATAATTTGTACGGACAAACTCGGCAAAATTATACTCGGCGGAATCGTACTCGTATACCCACTCATTCTCCCAGCCAAAGCTAACTAAAATTACTCTATCCCCTTGGGTAACAACCCTTTCCACAAGGCCATATCTATCATCAATGTTTTGCACCGCCTGCACATACTCGCCGCGGCGGTCGCCTCGTGTAATACGTGCGGTGAAGAATATATTTCTGTCGTAAAATCCACCGAAAAACTCTTCGGTCACGTCATCGGTGATTTCAGTAATCACAGCCTGATAAAAGTTCGCTTCATTTGGCAACAATTCATCACCCACATCGCCGCTGACAACCCTGTTGCCTACAAACAGAAAAAAGGTGGCAAAAATCAGCACTGCGGCATAAAAAATCGTGTTTTTGTTTGTTAATTTTGCTTTCACTGTGTCACCTTGTATCCCTCGGCACGAAGCTGTGCCACCACTTGTTCGATATGTTCTTTGTTTCGTGTTTCAAGGGTTAAGTGGAGGTAGCATCCTGTAATATCGGTGTTTTCGCCTCCGTGGTTGTGGACAACCTTGGTGACGTTCGCCCCCATTTTCGCAATGATAGCCGACACCTCGAACAGCTGCCCCGGCTTGTCCAGCAGTTCAAGGGTCAATTCGGCGATACGTCCTGTGGCAAGCTGTCCGCGGCTTATAACACGGGCGAGGATATTCACATCAATGTTTCCCCCGGACACCACTGCACACACCCGCTTGCCCTCGATTGGCAACTTGCCGAACATTGCCGCCGCAACCGCAACCGCTCCTGCACCCTCGGCGACTAATTTTTCCTGCTCCATCAGGGCAAGAATCGAGGTGGCTATCTCGTCGTCGGTGACGGTGACAATATCGTCCACATACTGACTGCACAGGTCATAGGTAAGTGTCCCCGGGGCTTTGACTGCAATGCCGTCCGCAAAGGTGGACACTCGTTTAGAGGTGAGGTATTCCTTTGCCGCAAAGGAGTCGTGCATTCCTGCCGCCCCTGCCGCCTGTACCCCATAGACTTTGCAAGATGGGTTCAGGCTTTTGATGGCAAACGCTACCCCGGCAATTAGCCCGCCGCCCCCGATTGGCAGGATAACAGCGTCCAAGCCTGCCGCTTGTTCAAGGATTTCCAGCCCGATTGTCCCTTGCCCTGCAATGACCCTTGGGTCATCGAACGGGTGGATGAACACCGCCCCAGTTTCGGCTTCAAAGGCTCGTGCGGCGGTGTATGCGTCGTCGTACACTCCGTCCACAATGCGAATATCAGCCCCCATGCTTTTGGTGGCTTCGATTTTATATATTGGGGCAACGCTGGGGATGAATATGGTGGCAGGTGTGCCTGACTGCTGTGCAGACAGCGCCACCCCTTGGGCGTGATTTCCTGCAGAGCAGGCGACCACCCCACGGCGTCGCTCCTCCTCGGTCATTGTGGACATACGAAAATACGCCCCACGGACTTTGAACGACCCTGTGACCTGTAAATTTTCGGTTTTCAGCAGCAGTTCTGTGCCGGTGGCAAGCCCCCGTGACTGAATCATGTCAGTTTGTCGCACAACGCCATGCAAAACTTCTGCCGCTTGCCTAATAAGGTTTAGTGTAATCATGTGTATATTTTATCATATGTGAACTGGTATGTCAATGGGTTTGTGGAGAAAAGTAAATACCCCAACAGCAAACACCCTCCTCGAAAGAGAAGGGTGTTTGCATTCTATAATTAGTGCAAGAGTTTAATTAACGAGTTCTTTCGTTCTTTTTAGCCTGAACAAAAGCCATCGTTACCACTCCGGTTACTGCCAATACTGCCAAAACAACCACAGTCCATACGTTACCGCCACCAACATTAACGCCAGTCGGAGGGGTATATGGCTCTGCACGAAGGTTAGTCCACTCGAAACTGTTTGTGGTGCGTGCTGCGTCTGCGGCAACTTGGCGTATTTCGCGCTGACCAGTAGTCATGCCTGTGCGAACATAAGGCACATACGCATTACCCACTCTGTTAAGCATGGTAACGGTAGTTGTGTACAGCGCGGCATCCACCGGAATATTTTCAGTGATTTCCACCGAGCCACCCACAGGAGCATTTAGTATGTAAATGCTTTGCCCATTTCTCAAAGTGAATGTGGTTGTTCCATTCACAAGAGCAGGTAGTTGGGTAATGTTTGGTGCTGTTGCACCGGGAACATCACTCAGCGTTCCGCCTACTACATCAAAGATAATTCCGTTCGCTAAATATCCTCCAATAGCATTGCGGAAAGTGACTGTGAATATAAATTCACTATCAGTATTTGCCGATACAGTTGGCGGACCGCCCAACCAGTCTGCTTCTAACACTAACTTGCTGACAAACACGCTTTCGGACAGTCTGCGGAAGTTAATGTTGTTGTTATTTAGCAACAATCCGTTGAAACGGTTGTATAAACGAGTGTAGAAATCATTGTAATTGTCAGGGCGTTCGTATGAACCACGTCCTGCAACATTTGCATTTGCTCCATAGCCGAAAGTGACGCCAAGAAGATGGATGTTGCTGTATCGTGCAGGGTTAGCAGGGTTTGCATAGCTGTGGCACTCGGTGAACACACCACCGCCGTCAAGCCCTGCGGAGTTCCCCGATATAGTTGAGCCTGTGCCGTTTGCGGTTACTGTACCGGTTAGGGTAACATATATTCCGCCGCCATAATTGGTTGCAGTGTTATCAACTATGTTAGTGTTTGCATTCATTGTAAATGCACCTGCTGTCCAAACTCCTCCGCCGTTACCTGCAACATTACCTGCACCATCACCTGCAACAGACGTCATGTTGCCATAAATAGCAACATTATTCACAGTAGCACTTGCTCCCGCTGAAACTGCAATACCACCGCCGTTTCCTCTGCCCGGGGCTGTGCCTACACGATTGGCTTCATTGGCGTGAATAGATGTATTAGTAAAAGTTGCAGTCGCTCCATTACCATTAACAAACACACCGCCGCCATATCCGTTTGTGGCCGTGTTATCCATAATTCCAAAGCTACCATCCCTGTCACCCCAAACGGTCAATGTACCTGCAACATAACCACCAGCGCCATTTATGGCTGTGTTACTCATTACCCCGTGCGCAATAAGATTAAGAGATAGTGTTGCACCTGATTCTACGAAGAAACCTCCGCCGTTACCACTTGCAGTATTTTCTACAATATCTCCACTGCTATGCCAAACTTCCGAACCTTCACGCACACCAAGACCGCCACCATTTACCGCATAGTTGTTGCGCAGGAAATCGATTGAACCCGCAAGGAGTACACCAGAATCGCCGCTTACAGAAATACCTCCACCAAAGTTCGCTGTGTTTCTGTTGGCATTACCAATACCACCAATCCAACTACCACCATCACCACCAATACCTCCACCTGAATTGTTGATGTTAATTCCCCCACCATCATAAGTCGCACTATTTCCAGTAATAACTGAGCCCGAGCAAATTTCAATATACGAATCGTAAATACAAATACCACCGCCGTTGCCGGTTGCTTGGTTGTTGCTGATAGTAATAACACCCATGAAAAGCCCCGAATCTCGAATCGCAATACCGCCGCCGTTTATTGCGCTGTTTTGGTTTATTGTAAGTTGTTGAGCATTAAGAGCGCTCGTACGAACAGAGGAAAGACCGTTTGCGTATATACCGCCGCCATCGCCTTGCGGTGCGTTGTTATTGCTGATATTTGCAGTGTAAATGAGGAATTGAGGAAAATTACCTCTGCCATATTTCGCAATACCGCCGCCGTTACCGGTTGTGGCATTGTTATGGGTAATGGTTACATTAGTGGTTACTTCAAGCGCACTTGAACTATAGTGATAAACCCCACCACCGCTAATACTGGCAGTATTTTGGCTGATTATCGTGTTTCTAAGCTGCACCAGACTGCCACCATAAACACCTGTCGAGGCAATACCACCACCGTTTGCCGCTCTGTTTTGAATTAGGTCTAATCGTTGGATGTTAGGAATGTCTGGACGCACAAATTGAGCGTCAAATGGACCAACCCTTGCTACATACGCCATACCACCGCCGTAACCTTCTGCAAGGTTGTATCTTATGCGGATTGTTGGAGTGGGTACAGCAGGTGTCGGAGCAAGGGGCATAATGTTGAAGTTTCCATCTCCGTATACCATCACGCCGCCGCCGTTGCCTAATACAGCAACGCTGTCGTCTTCGCAGTATGCGCAATCTTGGCAATCATCACATTCGTCGCAATTGTCGCAATCGCAAACAATTGGCGCAGGAATATCAAAACGCAAGGCTCTGTTATGCCAAATCGACCCTCGTGTTAGGTTGACTGTGCCGGCACGATGAGCTTCATCAACACTAACGAATATACCACCGCCATTTAGGGCGTTGTTACCGACAATCCACACTCCGTTGGGGAGAATGTTACCGATATTCACTGTACCGCCACTGTTAGCATAGATACCACCGCCGGCACGGAAAGCTGTGTTGCCTGTTGCGTGGTGTCCCTCTTGGCTTGCAAAGCCTATATATGGACGAGCATCTACTGCACCATAGTCGTCCCCTGTAACCACCATGGGCATTCTACCAATGGTCGAGTTGTTAATTGTTGCTGTGGCACTGTTCACAACAGCGATACCACCGCCGTAATTGGCTTGGTTGCCGTCGATACGGGTCATATTAACTGTAAGGGTTGCGCCCGCGCCAATAGCAACAATACCACCACCGCCACGCTCTGCGTTGTTGCCGACTACGTAGGCTCTTGATGTTGCTGTGCCAACATTTGCCGTGGAATTCGCACCAACGAAAATCCCGCCACCGCTACAGCTTGCGCTGTTGCCTTGTGGATTCGGCTGGTCAATGGCAAGCCCTGTGGGTCTTGCACGGCCGATTGTGCCGCCTTGAATTGCCGCTGTGCCGCCGCCTATCACCGCAATACCGCCACCATGACTGGCATAGTTGCCGTAAACTTGACCTGTAGTCATAGTGAACAAAGGACCTAAACCATCAACGAACACACCGCCACCAAAGTAAGCCCCGCCGCCACCATGGGTAAACAAGGGTGCGATAGCTCCGTTTGTGTCGTTGCTGTTGTCGTTATCATCAATAACGCGAATATATCCCGCTTGGTTGTTGCGGATGATACCGCCGTTCATTGTGAATCTGCTGATACGGCTTAGCACAGCAACGCCACCACCGCTGTAGCGGGCAGTGTTACCATCGATAACACCAGTCGCAGACAAAGTTAAACGCGCACCTGCATCAAGATGAATCGTGTTGTAGTTATCTTGCCCCGGTGTCAAGCCGTGCAAGAATACACCACCGCCTACTGTATAAGCGTGGTTATTTCTAATTGTGCCGTTCACAGTCAATCTTGCACCATAAGCAAGAAGAATATTTGGAACTGCGGCGTTACGTCCTGTCGCGGTATTATTAGATGAATGTCCACGGTCAACAAACACGCCTCCGCCACGGTTGGCAGAGTTGCCCTCTATCACAGTACCTACGCCCATGTTAAACTCACCGCCGTGGGCACGCCCGCGGTCATTACCGGCAGCAGTAGTACCTGTTGCAGTTCTTAAAGAACCACCGGCACGGTGTCCACCTTGCAAGAATATCGCACCACCATCAAGATGTGCATGATTATTGCTGATAGTACCGCCATTAAAGTTAAACTGTGCGCCATGAGAGTGTTGATTACTCGCTAAGAATGCCGGAGTGCCTTCTGCGCCCGGAGCCGCACTATTGTTACTTCTACGTCCGCCGACAACAAAGACCGCACCACCACGATGAGCAGTGTTTCCATCCATAATACCGCCGGCCATGTTTAGCACAGGGCGTCCGGCTGTCACACCGGTTTCAAAGTTTGCCGTAGGGTAGTTTCCGACCATACCGGCAGCACCAAGCATGAATATACCGCCACCACCACCAAATTGACTGGTAGAATTTGCAGTATTTCCACTAATGCTGTTTGCTGTTCCGTTTATGTTGATGATAGATGTCGCCGCACCCATGAAAATGCCACCGCCACTTTCGTAGGCTAAGTTACCACCTTCAAGGGTACCAATGTGCGAAGCTGTAAGATTTACAGTTCCGCCACCAATAAACATTCCACCACCATATCTACCGGAAATGTTATGGTCAATAGTTGTCCTGGTAATGTTCAGTGTACCACCGGTAATAAAGATGCCTCCGCCATTGTGACTTGAAAGATTTCCAAAACCGGCAATACCAACAGTTGAATCTGTCAAGTTAATAGTGCCACCAAGAGTAAAGATACCTCCACCACGACTTGCACCTTCATTGCCATTAAAATAACTGTAGAACGCCGTTATTGTTCCGTCGGTTGGGTTAAACACACCTCCACCATCGCCCAAATCACGAATATAGTTATAACTAACTTCGGTGTGTGTCATGTTAAGTACAACTGTGTTTCCTGCATGAATCCCACCGCCACTTAATCCTGCAGAGTTATAGTTAATCAAAGTACGCTCGTATACATCTCTTGTAGAACGGTGTACATCCAATCTATTGATGTTTTGAGGAGACGGACTGTGATGAATGAAAATTCCACCGCCTCTACGACTATTTGCTCCCATATAGTAGTTGCCGTTTAGCTCTCTTCCTGCAAAGTTATAGCTAACACTACCACCCCAAATAGCAATTGAGCTTGCCGCAAAGACACCACCGCCATCTCTACCTGCCCAGTTGTGGTCAATCACAAAATAGCGGGATTCAAAACCCGTACCCAAAACTCTAATACCACCACCATTAAGTGCGGCTCTGTTATGGGAAAGGCTTACTGTTCCGGTGTTTACAGGATGTGTGCCTGCGGTATTGGCAGTATTCGCATTAGTAGTTCTTATTTCTCGTCCGTCAGTATGTATAAACGCATTACCTGACCATTGGATACCCCCACCATGAGAATGTGACGTGTTACCTTCAATATATTTATTGTCCGAACCACGGAAGTGCAGGTCGCCATAGTTAATCATAAATCCGCCGCCGCCAGATGCATCAATATTTCTTGTATCACGAGAAATATTATTAGAAACTGTGCCACCATATATCACAAAAGAGGATGGAAGATTTACACCGCCGCCTGTACCTCCGTCATTTTGTTCTAAAAACACTCCACCGCCACCAGTTCTATTTGTACCTGTAGCACCACCGCCACCATTATTGTTTATAATTGCACCATTAAACATAAAAAATCTTGAAGCGTCACGCATACGCACTCCACCGGCAGTTGTCTGTGCGAAATTGCCGTGAATATATGCATTTATTTGCGAATTTCCCCCAAGATATGGGTCGTTATTTCTACCCATATAAAAGTTTGAGTGACGACTAACGGCTACACCACCACCACCACCTAATCCATCGACTTGGTTAGCCGAAGAACGGTTGTATTCTATGCTTCCACCAATAAGGTGAAAACTTGGGCGACGGGCTGGATTTGCAAGTGCTAATGCGTCATATGCAGCCAAAATTGCAGTTCTTGCATTTGCACCTGCGGTATTTGTTCGATTTTCATCAAAAATCGCCATTGGAAAAAGTCTTACAAGAACACCGCCAGCGTTTCTTCCTGCCCAGTTACCACGAATTACTCCATCGTACATACGGAAAGTAGCGTCCAATCCAAAGACTGCAACACCACCTGCCGACCATGGGTCAGTATCGTTGTTTACAACTGGGGTAGAAGTCGAAAATCCGCTATTTCCTGTAGCGTTATAATTCCCAATAATTGCCCCGGGGATTGCTCCAGTTGGTATATCACGATTCATGATAAAAGTTCCACCAGCTCCAACTCTAACACCGCCTCCTTCATCAACTGACCGATTACCATGTATCAATAAATTCTGAACGGTATTAATCCAATCAGTTGAGCCGCTTCCGCCGCCTCCCACAGTTCCCACTCTGCTATCATTTGGCATTAAACCATGTTCGCCACCAATGACTCCGCCATTCATGTAAACGCGATTGTTCCCAGCTACATAAATTCCTCCACCACGTTGGGCATGATTATTCCTAATCTGTCCACCGTTCATGCGGAAAATGTTGTTTGCTCCACTAACTTCGACACCACCACCACGAGCAATAGTAGTAGTAGCACGAGTACCATGATTGCGAATGAGAGTGCCAGTACCCATGATAAATTCGGTGTAGCTGTTCGTCATACTAACGCCACTATTAGAATTACTGTTACCAGCAATTTCAACATAAGAAACGCTGATAGTTGTGCGGTTGCCCGCTGTTCCCGAACCAAGATTGAAACCTCCGCCACCGTTGTCATTAATACTACCGCCGTTCATAGTAACAGTAGTACCACCGGTTGCATGAATGCCTGTGCCGCCGTTGTTATCGATAGTAACATTTGTTAAAATAATACTTTCACCATTTGACACATAAAGTCCATGGTTTCCTGCTCCGCTATTGCCTGTCAACCGAAGTGTCGGTGCATTGCTGTTAAACGTAGAGCCTGCACCACTCATACGCACTCCATCAATCGACACAGAATCCGAAATAACACTTGCGCCGCCAAACACATATACACCCGAGTTTCCGCTATTAGTGTGAATAGCCACATTGCCGATAGTCCGCAAAGACGAACCCGCACCCTCTACCCGTGCGCCATTACCGCCGTTATTTCGCAAAGCACCGCCACCTGCCATAATAACTTGCGCGCCGTCACGAATGTGCAATCCATGACCACTGTTAGTATTATGATGAATCTGAACTCCTCCGGTTAAAGTAAGGCGAGTGTCCGCACCTTCTACAAGAATACCTGTGCCTGCAGCGTTACTTCTAACAAACCCGCCGTGCATAAACACCTGCGCACCATTACGAATACGAACAACACCATTCATGTGTTGTTGTAAGTTGTTATCTTCAATGGTTCCGTTATTCCAGTTAAATGTTCCGGTAGAACTTATGTATACAGCACTACCGCCGTTTGTAGAATTGTTACCGCCAGTAATTCTACCGCCATTCATGTTGAACACGGCATCTGTACCATGAACCAACACACCGCCACCCCTATCACCAATAATAGTGCCGGCAACTCCAACTTCGGCTACGGAAACAGTGCCTAACAAACCACCGTTATTTGTAAGAGTCGAACGTGCTTGCATATTAAACGTACCATAATTCCAAACCCAAACACCGCCACCTCTGTTGGTCGTGCCAGCTCTTGCCAAGGTAATATCGCTAATAGTAAGGGTTGAACCACCTACAACTCTAAAGTGCATTTGTCTGCTTGTTGCAGGATTTGTTCCTGGTCGGTTAATTGTACGAACCGTACCAACTGTATTTGAACGAACCCAAACATTTCTTCCTTCGGCTACTTGTAATGTACCTATTCTGGTAGCTCCAGTGCCGGTACCTACTGCCACCGGATAAGGAGTATTCCCTATATTGCCCTCTCCGGTAATATCAAAGTTTCCGGCTACATTGATAACACGTACCCAAGTGTTACAACCAACGCAATCATTATCTCCACACGGAACAGCACATGGCTCGACGCCACGAGGACGATGTGGTCGATTTAGTTCATCAATTGGTGCAATCAAAGCATGGCGAAGTTGGTCTTGGGTAGTTATACCATTTAATGGTGCGTTTGCTGTGGTTTCACCAGCAAGCGCAGGTCTTCCTTCGGCAACCCATTGTCCCCAAACATAAAAGTTTCCAGTTGGCGCAGTCCGTGCCGCAACACCTGCGTTGTTCGGTAGTCCTGGATTTACTGGAGGTGCAACAAAAGGCGGTGCAACCACCAGCGGATTAGTACCCACGATTGGTCCAGGGAAAGGCAAGCCGCCATTTGGTATATTCAACGATGCCCAGTTGTGTTGTGTCAACGACGGAACAATAGTCGAACCGGGAGTTCTTGCCAGCACATTTTGCAGGGTTGGTCTGCCCATAGGCATAACAAAACCGCTGTTAGACGCGACCCCAAAATCAGGAGCATCACTGTCGCCGTGCCAAGTCACCACGCAACAATTTTCACAGAAATTTGAGCTTCCTGTGATAACGTGAGTATCGTCTGACCCGAACAAGCCGCCTACAGACGACACCATAGTTATAATAAACGCAAACGCCAAAAAAAGTGAAAGTAAGCGAGCCATTTTTTTGCCGTCAATGTTCACTTTACTGTTTTTTATTAAATACTTTGACATAATGTTTCTCCTTTAATGCAGATATTCCTTCCATTATATAATGTATCTACACTTCCTCCGCTTCGTTGTTTCTGCGCTTGAATGCTACCAAGAAAATACCAATCAAGCTGATACCGGCGATGACAGAGCCGATTAAGATTGAGTTGTCTTCGCCTGTTGGCGGTACAACCGGGG
>Ga0209755_10005651_pt1 | contig 14140 bp, 9 predicted proteins | sample TergutCo191P1_FD_187301 | JGI IMG/M metagenome (GOLD analysis project Ga0209755, IMG submission 187301) | Cornitermes sp. P1 segment gut microbial communities from Petit-Saut dam, French Guiana - Co191P1 (SPAdes) (version 2) | ecosystem: Host-associated > Arthropoda: Insects > Digestive system >... | reverse complement strand
GGTCCTGTTTGCCGGTGCCTTCCTTCAGCTTTTTTTAGGAATCATTTACGTTTGGAGTGTTTTTAAAAATCCTGTCAGCGCACATTACGGCTGGTCTCCTGCCGATGTTGGGCTTACCGCTTCTTTCATGCTTTGCTTCTTTGTAATTGGTATACTCGCAGGTGGCAAAGCTCAGGTAAAGTTCAGTATTCGAATTTTAACCCTAGCTGGCGGATTGATGGTTGCGCTGGGAATGCTGGCAACCGCGCTTATCCCCAAGGCGGCGCCTGTTTTTCTAATTTACATTTTCTACGGAATAATCGGCGGCTTTGGCGTAGGCGTCGCTTATAATTCGATCATAACTGCCGCGCAAAAGTGGTTTCCAAAAAATCGCGGCTTTGCGACCGGTATTACTGTCTGCGCATTCGGGCTTTCGACAGTCATCTTCGCGCCGCTTGTTACAAAAATGAATCAAATTTTTGAAGCTAATATTAATTATACCTTCCTTATATTGGCGGGCGTATTCGCGGCGGCTGTGCTTCTGCTGTTCAGCTTTATTAAAACACCTGACCAAACAAACGCGGCAGGCGCGGCAAACAGCGCCACTTTAAAAGGCAAACAATACACAACCCTGGAAATGATCAAGACACCTCGCTTTTACTTAATCGCGCTTTCGCTCATGTTCGGCACATCGGTCTTCTTTATTATCAATCCCGATCTTAAAGATCTTGCGCAGAATAGAGGCATGGGCTCTTACGCAACCTATCTTGTAATTGTTCTGGGTATTTCCAATGCGCTCGGAAGACTCGGCGCGCCACTTCTGTCTGATAAAATCGGAAGGGAAAGCGCTGACATTATCATTCTTGCCGTAACCGCGCTCGGAGCTTTTGGGCTTTGCTTTGCTCATGGCGTACTCTTGTTTGTAATCATTGCTTTTGTCGCTTTCTGCTACGGCGGATACTCTGGGCTTTATCCTGTTTTAACATCCGAAAACTTTGGCATTAAAAACATAGGATCAAATTACGGGGCTGTAATGGTTGGCTTTATGCTCTCGGCTCTCTTGTTCCCAATTATCATAAATAAAATTGAGGATCAGAAAATAAAATTCATGGTTCTTGGTATTCTTGCCGCGGCAGGTGCAGTCCTTGTTGTGATCTTAAAAATAATGAACTCCAAAAGGGCTAAGGAAGAAAATTAATGAAGCGCGGGCGCAGCCTATTGATGGGCAATGAGGCCATTGCCCTTGGCGCGATTCGCTCCGGTGTAAATCTTGTTACAGGTTACCCCGGCACTCCTTCGACAGAAGTGCTGGAAACCGTCGCGAAAAATAATGACAGTAGCATTTATGTTGAGTGGTCTGTCAACGAAAAATCCGCGCTGGAAGTTGCCGCAGGCGCGGCCTTTGCCGGTGCGCGCGTAATGGTAACAATGAAGCAGGTTGGTCTTAACGTGGCTTCCGATCCATTGATGAGTTTGAATTACCTTGGCGTGAAAGGCGGCATGGTCATTGTTGTCGCTGACGACCCGGGTCCCATATCTTCGCAGACCGAGCAGGACACCCGCCGCTTCGCCAAACACGCGAAGCTGGCGCTCTTTGATCCATCCACGCCGGAAGAAGCATATACCATGATCGCTGACGCCTTTGCTCATTCGGAAAAGTACGGCGAACCTGTGCTATTCCGCCCGACAACGCGTGTTTGTCATTCCTGCGCTTCTGTAGAAATACTAGACGACCTTCCAAAAACAAAACCGAGCGGCTTTGGAAAGGATAAGCTGTCTGAAGGACAGCAGCGCTGGGTTATCTTTCCTAAACTAACATACGCTAACAAATTCAAAATGGAAGAAAACCTAAAAAAGATGAGCGAGGAATTTTCCATGTACGATAAAAACATACTGTCGGGAAGCGGCAGCAAGGGTATCGCCTCAGGCGGTGTGTCTTACGCTTACACAAAAGAGGCGCTTAAAGAGCTCAATGCGAACAGCGAAGACTACAAGCTTTTAAAAGTTTCCGCGTACCCCTTCCCGGAAAAATTGGCGCTTGAATTTTTGCAGGGCTTGAACGAAGTCCTTGTTATAGAAGAGCTTGACCCGGTAATCGAAGATGAGCTTGTGCGCCTGTGCGGTTTGCATAACTTAAATATAAAGATACTTGGTAAACAAAGCGGTCATATTCAAGTCGCGGGTGAGAACTCGCCGGACAGCGCGGCAAGGGTAATAGCGTCCTTTCTGAACATTTCCCCCGGCGCTTCGACGCAAACTCCGGACACATCGGCGGAAACTACTTCTCTGCCAGTGCGTCCTCCTGTGTTGTGCGCAGGCTGTCCTCATCGAGCATCTTTCTTCGCGGTTAAAGAAGCCGCAAAAGGTAAGAGCGCGGTATTTACTGGAGACATTGGCTGCTATACGCTTGGCAACGCTGCTCCGCTCAACATGGTAGACACATGCCTGTGTATGGGCGCAGGCATTACAGTCGCGCAGGGGCTTAAAAGAATCGAAGCGGACACAACTCACTTTGCTTTTATCGGCGACTCAACATTTTTTCATACAGGTATCCCCGGAGTTATAAACGCGGTTTACAATCAGACGGACATCATCGTTGTCATACTGGACAATTCAACAACAGCGATGACAGGAAACCAGCCGCACCCCGGCATGGGTATTACGATGATGGGCGGCTCACCGGAGAAGATCAGTATAGAAAAAATTGTTAAGGCGATTGGAGTTTCCGCGCTTATAAAGGTAAATCCATTTAATCAAAAGGCGGCAAAGGCAGCCGTTCATAAATTGATGAACACCAAAGGTGTACGAGTTCTTTTGTTTGAAGCGCCGTGCATCGTTATAGAAAAAGGTAAGGGCGCAGCCTTTGTAAGTGAACTAAAGTGTACAGGCTGTACGCTATGCCAAAAAAAGCTCGGCTGTCCAGCGATTAGTATGGAGAATAACAAGGCTGTAATTAATAATGACCTCTGCACTGGCTGCGGTCTTTGTGTTGGTCTCTGTCCAAAGCATGCGATTCATCGCGCAATTAAAGCGAGGAGCAAAAAATGAAAAGTGAAACTTTCAATTGCATGATAGCCGGGGTCGGTGGGCAGGGCACAGTACTCGCTTCAAAATTGATCGCCGCAGCCGCGATGAAAAAAGGTTACGATGTCCGCACAACAGAGACCATCGGCATGGCTCAGCGCGGCGGCAGTGTGTTTGGTCATGTCCGCATTGGGAAAGATATTTTTTCACCTTTGATACCTCTGGGGAAAGCGAACGCAATTATCGCCTTTGAACCCGCGGAAGCGGTAAGGCAGTTGCCCTACCTTTGCAAAGACACAGGTTCGGGTGAACCGTCTTTGGTTATCTCGAGTGACAGCGCGATTAAGCCAATTACCGGCAGCTACGACGCGAGTGTCATGCTGAACTATCTGCAAAAATTTTCGCCGCGCCTGATCATACTGGACGGCAAGCGTCTGACAGCGCAAAGCCCAAAGACGCTGAATGTCGCTCTGTTGGGAGCTGCCGCGCAAAGCAGGGTGTTCCCCTTTGACGCGGATATTTTAAGTGATGTCATTAAAGAAACGCTGCCTAAGCGTTTTTTAGAAATGAATATTAAAGCTTTTGAATTAGGGAGAGAACTATGTCCGTAAACAATTTAGAACAAATCAAAAAAGCAATTGCTCACGCAAAGAACAGCGAGTTTTACAAAAAACATTTTAATGGAATCAATACTGACGACATAAAGTCGATGGAGGATTTTCATAAGCTGCCTTTCACCGACAAGGAAGATCTGCGTGACGCCTATCCGCTTGGCTTGCAGGCTGTGGGTGACGAGCAAATCGTTCGCATTCATTCATCGAGCGGCACAACAGGCACTCCGGTAATTATTCCCTACACAAGAAAGGACGTAGAGGACTGGGCAATAATGTTTAAGCGTTGTTACGAAACTGCCGGCTGCACAAACCTCGATCGCATTCAGATCACTCCCGGCTACGGCTTGTGGACAGCAGGCATTGGCTTCCAGGCAGGCGCTGAACTTTTAGGCGCGCTTGCGGTTCCAATGGGACCGGGCAATACCGACAAGCAAATCAAAATGATGATCGATTTAAAATCGACAGTTATCTGCGCTACATCGTCTTACGCTCTCTTGCTCGCCGAAGAAATTGAAAAGCGCGGAGTGCGTGACAAGATACATTTAAAGAAAGGCGTTATCGGCTCCGAGCGCTGGGGCGAAAAAATGCGCAAGCGTATCGCGGGCGAACTCGGCGTTGAGCTTTACGACATTTATGGTCTTACAGAAATTTATGGCCCCGGTATCGGCATCAACTGTCCGCAGCAGGACGCGATGCACATGTGGATAGATTATATGCACATCGAGATCATCGATCCAAAAACAGGTGAGCTTATGCCGGACGGAGAGACAGGCGAGCTTGTAATTACTACCTTGTGCAAGGAAGGAGCGCCGCTTATCCGTTACCGCACGCACGACCTTACAAAAATTGTTCCGGGCAAATGCGAATGCGGCTCAGACTTCCCAAGAATAGCGACACTTGTCGGGCGCTCCGACGACATGGTCAAGGTGCACGGCTCCATTATCTATCCAAGCCGCGTCGATGAGCTGCTTGCAACAATCGAAGGCGTATCAAGCGAATACCAGATCATGATAGATCACTTAAACGGCAAAGACATTCTTACCCTGTTCTTTGAAACAAAAGTAGAAATAGGAGAAGACTCTCATCATCTTGAAAAAATTGTCGAGCACGAGTTCAAGCATAATATTGGGATCACGCCGAAAGCAAAGGCCGTTGGCATGGGCGAGCTTCCCCGCAGCGAAAAAAAATCGACGCGCGTATTTGACAACAGATACTAAGCAGCAGGCATGGAGTAAAAAATGAATATCGACTTAGAACACATACGCAATCATTTTAAGAAAGACCGCTTTGCCACAGGCACCGGAATAGAAATTGATTCTGTAACGGAAGATAGTGTTGTATGCAGTTTAATACTGAACGATACCCACAAGAATTCTATAGATAATGTTCAGGGCGGCGCCATCTTTACGCTTGCGGATTTAACTTTTGCGGTTCATTGCAATTTGGCGTGGGTCTGCGCGGGAAGCTCCGCTGCAGAAGGCGGCGAAGACGTCGGCGTTACGGTAGGGCAGTCATGCAACATATCATTTTTAAAAAGCACCAGGGGTAGTAAGCTGTTTGCAGAATCCGCCTGCCTTTCAAAAGGCAGGAGTGTTTCTGTGTATCGTATATGCGTTAAAGATGATCTTGGCGTATCAATAGCAGAAATGACGGCAAACTCTTTCACGATAACTAAGAGGTAGCTTACCTTACCAACTCGTACAGTTCTGACGATGATTCCAGTTTACCCTTCTCATCGTAATTGACGGACTTAACCATGCCTATTCCTTTTACGTACCATGTCGCTCCCTTGTTTATAATCTTGGGCGCGATCCATCCTTTTGTGATTGTGGTAGTTGTCTGCGTGATTTTGTAGGCTTCGAATGTTCCTGCCGGAACTGTGACAGTTTCAATACCTGCGCATACAACATCTGTGATGGCGATGTCTGCGATAACTTCGCCGATGATGGGAATTTTAATTGTCATTTTCATCCATGAGTCGTTCATTTTACTGCCTGCGGTTATATTAGACGGAATAAAAAGTTTATCGCCTGCGATGTTGTAATTCATTCCCTTTGCAGCGAAGAAAGCGTCCATTGTATTTTTAATCTCCAGTTCCAGAACGCCGCCTGTTATTTTAATGCTGTACTCGCGCTGACCAACTTTATCCATGGGTTTTTTGTTTTTGTCCAAAACTTGAATGGTGTAAACTACGGTCATATCATTGCCGGACTCTCTTACATCTTTTATAGTCATAAGGCTGTAGCCTTCCGCCTTTCCGTTTGCGTTAAGGCTCGCGATAAGCTGCGTCGCTCCCACCTTTGTCAGAAAGAAGGCATCATTGGAAAAAGCGCTGGCTGCCGCGGATAAAAATAAAATTAAAATGAGCAATGTTCTTTTCATACCTTTCTTACCTTTGTTAATTATTTTTTATCAATATGCCGTCCCAGGGCAGCAGACTTCCGTCCCATTGTTCGCCGGATGCGCTGGTAATCAGTGTACCTGAAAAAAGGCTTATAAACTTTTTTGGTATCCTAATCTTGCGATACGAAAAATTTAAGGCGATTGTATATTCTTCGGCTTCGGCGCTGCTTGTTACGCACTTACGCTGATAAATCATGATGCGGTTGTCAGCATGGATGGGAATGAAATCGCCATGAACAAGGCATCTGTTTTCCTTGCGCAGAGCGATTAATTTTTTATAGAAGTTTAAAACAGAGTTTGGGTCGTTTTTCTGCGAAGCGTAATTAATTTTTTTATAATTGCTGTTAACGCCAAGCCAAGGCTTGCCCTTGGTAAAGCCTGCGTTCTCGCTGTCGTCCCACTGGACTGGGGTGCGGTTATTGTCACGGGAACTTGCTTTAATCCATTTCCAGCGCAGAGCTTTTGGAATGCCGAACTTTTTCATCAGCTTATTTAAACCGCGGCTTTCAACATCGTTTACTTCTTCTATGCCGGTAAAGTCAAAATTTGTCATGCCAATTTCCTGCCCCTGAAAAATAAACGGAGTGCCGCGAAGCGTAAGCTCAAACAGGGCGAGCATTTTCGCGCTGCGCTGCCAATATTGCCCTGGCTTGCCCGGGAATTTATTATTGCGTTCTGCGCCAAAGTGGGAAACAATTCTGGTCTGGTCATGGTTCTCTAAATATAAAGCGCACCAATCTAAACCCTTCTGCCACTTTGTCATTACTTCAAGCAGCTTGCGCGCGCGGAATTTCTTTGGGATAAAGCGCGCGACGCGGCGGTCAACTTCCAGATGATCAAAAAAGAAAAGCATATTAAGTTCTTTGCGGCTCTCGTCGCACAAAAGTTTGGCGTCTTCCAGTTCGACAAAAACAGTTTCGCCGACTGTAAAGCAGTCGTACTTGTCCAGCACGATCCGGCGAAGTTCCTGAAGCACAGCATGGTTTCCTTCCTGCGACTTGTAATGCTCCATGCCCTGAACAGTTAAACTTTTTTTGCCGTCTTCTAAACTTGTTTTGTAAATAATATTGATAACATCGCAGCGAAAACCCGAAGCTCCCTTATCCAGCCAGAAGCGAAGAATGTTTTTTACTTCTTCTATTACACTTGGATTTTTATAATTAAGATCGGGCTGCTTTTTATCAAAAAGGTGCAGATAGTATTCGCCGCTTTGTTCATCGTACTCCCAGGTCTCGCCCGCGAAAAAACCTGTCCAGTTGTTTGGCGGCTGCCTTCGCCCTCGCTTATCGATTTTTCCGGGACACCAGATATAATAATCACGGTAAGGGCTTTTTGGGTCTCTGCTTTTTTTAAACCACTCATGTTCGTCGGAAGTATGGTTTATTACAAGATCCATAATTATTTTAAGGTCGCGCCTCTTTGCCTCGGCAAAAAGTTTTTCCATATCCGCCATTGTTCCAAACTTCGGGTTTATATCAAGGTAGTCGCTAATGTCGTAGCCGTTATCTGCATCAGGAGATTTGTAAACAGGAGAAAGCCAGATGACACCCGTACCCAGCTCTTTTATTTCATCAAGCCTCGAGATAATTCCGGGAATGTCGCCAAACCCGTCATTTGGGAATTCAGTTTCTGCGGAATCTTGAAAGCTGCGGGGATAAATCTGATAAACAATATTATTCTTCCACCACATAAATCCGCCTTTTTTAATGACAACTTTAGAGTATTATTATATAATATACTAATGCAGAACGATTCATTACGCAATCGCGTAACATTTGGTCTTGGAACACTCGGCAGGGACATGGTTTACGCCATTGTTTCCATGTTTCTAATTTTCTATCTTACCGACGTAATAAATCTTCCAAAAAATATAATGTGGTGGGTAGCAGGCATTATTCTTGCCGCGCGTATATTCGATGCCCTTACAGATCCTTTAATGGGTTTTATTATCGATAACACAAACACACGCTGGGGTAAATTTAAACCCTGGCTTGTAATCGGCGCGATTTCTTCTCCGATTTTTACCATACTGCTTTTTACCGATTTTGGTCTTCACGGCACCGCCTACATTGCTGCCTTTGCTATAATTTATTTTATGTGGGGTATCAGCTACACAACCCACGATATTTCATTCTGGTCCATGCTTCCTACTTTGAGCGTTAATCAAAAAGAACGCGAAAAAATCGGCTCCCTTGCGCGTATCTGTGCGAATATCGGGCTTTTCTTTGTGGTTGTCGGCATTGTGCCAATTACAAAGGATGTGCTGGGGGCGCAATTTGGAAGCGTTCAAAAAGGTTATTTCGTTTTCGCGATTATGATTTCTGTTTTTATGGCGATGGGTCTTTGCGTTACGATCTTCGGAGTAAAAGAAACCGGAATTGTCGCCGCCAAAAAGCAAAGCACTCCAATACGCGAGCTGTTTCGTGTTATTTATAAAAATGACCAGTTGTTTTTTACCGCAGTCGCTCTTTCGCTTTTTATGATAGGCTACATCACAACAACAAGTTTTGGGCTTTACTATTTTAAATACGCCTACGGCGACGAAGGAATGTTTTCGGTCTTCTCTGCGATTTTAGGCGTGTCGCAATTATCAGGGCTTGCGCTCTTCCCGCTTTTCAGCAAAAAGTTCGATCGTAAAACTCTTTTTACAGGCGCGATTATTTCCATGGTAGCAGGTTATATCATTTTCTTTTTTGCGCCGGTAAGCACAATGCTGTTCATCGGTATCGCTGGCGTTTTAATTTTCTTTGGGCAGGCATTTATTCAATTACTAATGACAATGTTTGTCGCTGACTCGGTTGATTACGGACACTGGAAACTGGGCAAGCGTAACGACAGCATCACCTTTTCGCTCCAGCCGCTTATTTATAAATTGGGCGGAGCAATCGGAACAGGAGTTGTCTCTGCGGTTATTCTTCTTTCCGGCATTAAAGACGCGAATACTGCCGCAGATGTTACGCCCGAAGGCTTACTAATGATGAAGGTCGCAATGTTCATCTTCCCTATGCTGTGTTTTGTTGCAAGCTATATTATTTACCGCATGAAATTCAAAATTGACAGCAAATTCTATGCGCAAATTTTATCCGACTTAAAAGAACGCGGCGAATTGAAAGAGTAGTTGAATCTACTTTGTAAACCTAATCGAAACAATATTACTCGCAGGCAGACTAACAAGAGCAGAAGTTCTGCCTTCGATTATTTCAACATCTTCCGATACAGCGTATTTACCGTTGCTGGACCTCATGGCTACGGCCTCCCTGATAATAAAATCTTTTGGAAGCTGGATTTTTACCTTGCCCATGTTAACTCCTTCTGTTCCAAGGAGTGATGTGGGGGTAAACATAACAACGCTGATTGTGTTTCCGTCAGGTGATACAAAAGCTGTAGCCCTTGCTGTGACGGCGTTCCCGTTATAATTAGAGTTGTTAAAATTATCAGAAGTAATATCTTCGCCAGCAGCAGTCCTTCCCGCCGCAGTGAGTTTAACGCGGTAAGTTTCTTTCGCGAATTTTGCGTATTGCGATATTGCGTAACCGCGCGGAAGGATGGCGCCTTCTGTGTTGCCGTTTCTGCCGTCGCCGATAAAACTATAAAAACGTTTAGCCGCCCACCAGATATAAGCGCTTTCATGATTCAATCGTATACTAAGGTCGATATCATTCATCAGCTTCCATACATAGTTCCATGTCCAATCAAGATGCCCCTGATCGTGTCCGCTGTTAATGTTGTTTTCAGTCATCCAGACTTCTTTTGGATCTGTAGTATGATCAAGAGCAAGCGCGTAACGCTGCTGCCTGTTGCCGTAAGTATGGCGGCCGATAAGATCTATAGCCGCCCTGGATTGAGGATCGCCAAGAGCGATATCGTTTATATTCGGATGATTAGCGGATTCTCCGTTCATTGTTAAAACATAGGGTATTTCTTTTCCGCCGCCTTGTCCCCTAACGCCTTCTGTAAAACGTCCTGTCTGTTTAAAGAAATCTCTCATTTCGTAGGGTGACCACAAGCATCCGTCATAATCAACATCGTAATTAGGTTCGTTTTGTATAGAGACAGCGTAAATTGGCGCACCATTTTGCAGCATATTTTGAGCAAATGATTTTAAATAATTAGCGTAATCCCGATAATGCGCTTTTAAAAGTCTGCCTTCTCCCCTTGAGTTATTTGATTTATTGCTCTTCCATTCCGCGGGCGGGGTCCACGGGCTTGCGAGAACATAGCCGCCGTATTTATTTACGATCTTTACATTCTCGTAATAGTCCGGTCTATCGCTGCTTACAAGGTCTTTCATTGTTATATTGATGTCTGTGTTTCCGGGCATTATCATTATGCGAAGAATATTCAAGCCAAGTCCTGTATCGGGGTTATACATTAATTCGGTATCTTTAGCTGAGGTTCTTGGAAAGTTCCCCCAACCGACATCCATTCCGCCAAAACCGCGCACATACTGGTACCTGGTATTTGTATCTATTGTTATTACCGCGTTAGCGCCTGAACTGTCAAAAGGAATCGAGTTTGATACACATGCTGTAAGGCAAATTAAGAATATCCCTATGCTTAGGATTATATTTCGATACTTCATGACTAATGATATATGATATTGTCTTTCCGGTATAGCCTGCGTAGGGTGCAATTTGTTAAAATAAATGGTACTAATCATTTGATTTTTATATCTATATGTAGTATCATTATACCATTATAGTTAAATAATTACTAAATCCGAAAAAAGAGGTAGACAATGCTTTTATTTCGTTTGTGTAAAACGATTTTCGCTTTTTTATTGACTTTTTCAATTTTATTAAGCTGCAGCCAAAAGTATAAAAATCCTAACGACAATAGTCTGATAAATTCTATATCCTCATTCCGTGAAATTCCGGGAATCACAGCTGAAGAAATAACCGCGATTGAAAATTTAAAATCCTCGCGAGGATCATTTTCTTATGGTGTTACTGTATCGAACGAAACATTTATTCAACAGGACGGGACATTTTCAGGCTTTACTCCGCTGCTCGCTGAGTATTTGTCCGCTTTATTCGGCATACCTTTTATCTTAGAAGCATACGACCGTGATGAACTACTTAATAAATTTGACGCAAAGACAATCGATTTTGTCAGCGAATTTACTATGACAAATGAGAATAAGCAAAAATATTTTTTAACTTCTCCTGTCGCAGAACGGGCGCTTAGAGTATTTATAAGAACCGGCACAAACTCCATTCATACAACAGAAGATCTTAACGGAACTAATATTGGTTTTCTTGAGGGTTCTGCAAGCGAGGAGTTAATAAAAAAGATTTACCCCATGCTGTCTTTTAAATCCGTAACTATTAATAGTATACGTCAAGCCGCGCAAATGCTTATGTCCGGAACAATTGATGCTATTATAACGGAAGAAACGGCGGATTCATATTTTAAAAATTACGGCAATATAACAGGTTTAAATATATTACCTTTTATTTCTGCTCAGTTTTCCTTTACTTCGTCTAAAGCCGAATTTGAGCCGCTTATTTCCGCTGTCAGTAAATACATAGAAGCGGGCGGAGTTGACAGAATGCATATTCTCTACATTCACGGTGAATTTGATTATAAGAGATTTTTATTTGAACAATCCCTGACGCCCGAAGAAAAAGCGTACATTGCCGGTTTAAAAACAAGCAGGGCAATGATTCCCATTACAATGGAAGCCGATAATTTTCCTCTGTGTTTTTATAATGATAATCTGAAAGAGTTCCAGGGAGTTGGAGTTGATATATTAAAAGAAATAACGCTTCTGTCTGATATTGAGTTCAATGCCATAACAAATAAAAATTCAACAATGGCTGAAATCCTGGAAATGGTTAAAAATGGAGATGCTGCTTTTGATACAGAAATGATTCGTACCAATTCGCGCGAAAACGAATTTCTCTGGCCCGAAAAACCTTACGCCATCTCTCGTTTTGCGCTTTTATCCAAATCGGATTATCCTGATGTAAAAACATATCACATATCAAGGGTAAAAGTCGGGCTTGTTAAAGGAACCGCCGCCGCTGAAATGCATGATCTGCTTTTTCACTACGAACGCGGGTACAAAGAATACCGTACAAGAAATGAAGCCTTGGACGCGCTTGAACGCGGCGAAATTGATCTCTTTTTAACAAACGAAACTATGCTTCTTTTTCAAATAAATTATAGAGAAAAATCGGGATATAAAATTAATGTATCTTTTGATACGGTATTGGAAAATTCTTATTTTGGTTTTAATAAAAATGAAGCGATGCTTTGTTCAATAGTAAGTAAAGCGCAGAATTTGATCGATACAGAAAGAATTTTTAAAGGCTGGTCGAACCGTACTTATGATTATTCCAAAAAACTGGTAAGAGATCGTTTGGTTAGATCGCTTTTCTTTTCCGCCGCTCTTTTGGTTTTATTATTTGTCCTCATTTTACTATTGATAAAAAACGCTAAAATGACAAAAGAAATTGTGTTTGCGAAGGATCATGCGGAACAAAGCAATCGTTCAAAAAGCATATTCCTTTCGCACATGAGCCACGAGATTCGCACCCCCATGAACGCGATTTTAGGCATCGCGGAAATTCAGCTGCAAAACGGATCTTTGGCGGTTGAAACAAGCGACGCATTCGATAAAATTTATGAATCGGGCGACCTTTTATTAAATATTATAAATGACTTACTGGATCTTTCAAAAATAGAATCTGGCAGGCTGGAGCTTAATCCTGTTAAATATGATATTCCCAGTTTGATTAATGACGCTGTTCAGATAAACCGAATGCGCTTTGAAAGTATGCCGATTGAATTTTCTCTTCATATAAAGAATGATATGCCTCTTGAATTTACAGGCGACGTGCTTCGTATTAAACAGATATTAAATAATATACTTTCCAACGCTTTTAAATATACCAATAAAGGTAAAATTGATTTTTATGTTTCTGTGGAAGACAGTGATATTCCTGAAAATAAAATCGTTATCTTCCGCGTTAAAGATACAGGGCAGGGTATGAAAGAAGACCAGATTAATAGAATCTTTGAAGAGTACACCCGTTTTAATCAGGATTTAAACCGCACTACAATCGGCGCAGGTTTAGGCATGACCATTACAAAACGTCTTATTGAATTGATGAGCGGAGAAATAAAAGTTGAAAGTGTTTTTGGAGAAGGTTCTGAATTTACTGTGCGTATCCCGCAGAAGAGGGAAGGTACAGATATTTGCGGAGATGACTTAATCGAAAAATTAAAGAATTTTGATTTCCGCAACACCACTATAATGAAGAAAGTGCAGTTCCTGCGTGAGTTTATGCCTTATGGAAAAGTTCTTATTGTTGATGACGTGGAATCGAATTTATATGTCGCGAAGGGAATGATGGCTCCATACGGTTTAAATATAGAAACAGCTTCAAGCGGGTTTCAAGCAATTGATAAAGTCAACGAAGGAAAAACGTATAATATAATTTTTATGGACCACATGATGCCGCGAATGGACGGTATTGAAACCGTGCGTATTTTGCGTGAAATGGGTTATAGCCATCCAATTATAGCGTTAACCGCCAACGCTCTTGTAGGAAGAGCGAATATGTTTTTACAAAACGGTTTTGACGCTTTCTTGTCAAAACCGATAGACTCCCGCGAATTGAATTTAATTTTAATTGATTTTATCAGAAACAGAAGAATCGGTGATGCCGCAGAAGCCGCTCCTGCCTCAGATGAGCAAAAAACAAAAACTGACGGTTCTGAATTAAAAGCCCTTGTAAAAAAAGATATAGTAAACGCGATAAACGCGCTGCAAAACATCAGCCTGTCCGATTTGGAAATAGATATATACGTTACAACTGTTCATGGATTAAAAGGCGCCCTTCTTAATATAAATGAAAAGGAATTATCACAAAACGCATTCAAACTGGAAACTGCGGGCAGGCAGCGTGATTACGAACTCCTAAAAAAAGAAACCCCTGAATTTATTAAAATCCTAAAAGAGCTTACTTTCAAATTATAGCGTGAATAATTATTTATTTTTTGCTACAATCAAAGCTCCAAGGAGATAATATGAGTAAATGCGTTATTCCTGCCGGTTATAAACCGGTTTTATCTGTGTATGAAACACAAAAAGCAATAGGCTCGATTAAACG
>Ga0209755_10005650_pt1 | contig 14145 bp, 13 predicted proteins | sample TergutCo191P1_FD_187301 | JGI IMG/M metagenome (GOLD analysis project Ga0209755, IMG submission 187301) | Cornitermes sp. P1 segment gut microbial communities from Petit-Saut dam, French Guiana - Co191P1 (SPAdes) (version 2) | ecosystem: Host-associated > Arthropoda: Insects > Digestive system... | reverse complement strand
CTTCGAGGAACGCTTTTTTTTCTTCCGGGTCTTCCAAGCCGCAGAGGTCTGCTTCAAATTTTCCGCAGATGCAGACGGCGTTTGTTTTTTCCGCGGCGGCGCGTTTTTTTACAGCCGTTACGTGAATATTTCCCTGACCGCCGGAAGCAAGGCTGCGGATTGTCTCTTCATCGACATTGCACACATACAGCTGAGGTTTTGCCGTAATAAAGTGGCAGTCGTAAATCGCCGCTTTTTCATCATCGTTTAAACCAAGAGAACGGATAGGCTGCGCGTTTTCAAGAGCGGGACCGATCTTATCTAAAATTGAAATAACGAATTCGGAATATTTTTTTTCGTTCGGATTCTTTAAAGTTTTTTCCGCTCGTTCCCGCCGTTTGGCAAGAGTCTGTAAATCAGCGAGGGCAAGCTCGATATCAATAGTTTCGATGTCGGACGCCGGATCGATCTTATCGTTAACATGGATTACATCGCTGTTTTCAAAACAGCGGACAACGTGCGCGTAAACAGCGGCATCGCGGATATGCGATAAAAATTGGTTGCCGAGCCCTTCGCCTCTCGACGCGCCTTTCACCAATCCGGCAATGTCGACAAATTCCACAGTCGCGGGGATTGTTCTGTCAGGCTGAAAAATTTCAGTCAGCTTATCAAGGCGCGGATCGGGAAGATTGATGATGCCCACATTCGCTTTTACGGTGCTGAACGGATAATTCGCAGCTTCCGCCGGCATTGAACATAACGCCGAAAAAATTGTAGACTTCCCCACATTCGGAAGCCCTAAGATACCGCAATTCATACAGAGATCATAACATAAATCACTTTTTATTATAAGAGGTATCAGGTATTTTAATGTCCGATACCGGAAAGCCGTCAGGAATTTGCCTTTTATTATACAATAATATCTATTATAATTTATACTAAGGGTATTATATGGAAAAATTTTCTGTTTTTTTAAAGCTTGACGGATTACAGCATATTCATCGGGTTCTCATTGCGCTTGCGATTATTGTGGTACAGACTTTTGTATTGTGGCTTATTTGGCTTTTATTTAAACGATGGGATAAAAAATTGGAAAATTCCACAAAACAAAAAGTAAAACCGCTGGTTATAAAAAAATTTACGATTCTTTCCGCAAGACAGGTTGTTAAATTGATAGAATATTGTCTGCGTATATTGAAATATATAATAACGATAATCATATTATTTTTAACGCTGCCGATTGTTTTCAGTCTTTTTCCCGCGACAAGGGATCTTGCTCTTACAATTTTTTCTTATATATTAAATCCGTTAAAAGATATCGGTTTAAGCGCTTTGCATTATATTCCGAATCTTTTTAAAATTGCGATTATCGTAATTTTAACGCGTTTGGTATTAAGAGGTTTAAAATATTTCGCAATGCAGATTGAGAGAGGAAGACTTGTATTTCCGCATTTTTATTCCGATTGGGCGTCTCCGACATATAAAATATTACAAGTGTTGTTGTGGGCTTTTACGGTTGCGTTAGTTTATCCATATCTGCCGGGTTCGGATTCAAGGGCGTTTCAGGGAGTTTCGGTATTTATCGGCATTATTTTTTCAATCGGATCGACATCCGCAATCGGGAATCTTGTAGCGGGACTTGTAATAACATATATGCGCCCGTTTAAAATCGGAAATCGCGTAAAAATTAATGATATAACAGGTTTTGTCGTAGAAAAAAATCTCATGGTGATAAGATTAAAAACGCACAAAAATGAATATGTTACATTTCCGAATTTGATGATACTCAGCGCTAACACAATTAATTATAACAAATCTTCCGATGAAGACGAAGAAGGCTTGATAATTTTTGCCGAAGTAACATTTGGCTATTCAACTCCGTGGCAGACAATTCACGATATACTGATCAACGCCGCGTTAAAAACCGATCATGTTCAGAAAACACCGAAACCTTTCGTGCTGCAGACAAAACTCGATGATTTTTACGCGTGCTATCAAATTAATTGTTATACGAGAGATATCAGCAATGTGCCGCGTATCTATACAATCTTATATGAAAATATTCAGGATGGTTTTCGCGAAGCGGGATTGGATTTGACTTCGGCGCATTACAGGATGATAACTACGAATAAGGAATAGGGAAGAAGCTCACACAGGCGCGGAGAAAAGCCGAAGATCTCACGCAAATGCGCGAGGACACCGGGAATTAGATTGAATATTTTATTTTTTTATTTTATACTTAATATATGTATAATTCTAAACCTTTGATAATTCTGTTATTATATATCTTATTAATTTTTAGCTGCAAAAGCGCGCCTGAACAGATTGCGGCAGCCGGTGATTCACGGGATATTGAATACGCGCGTATGCGTCCCGGTATTCGAAATCTTGATGAGTTAACGGTATCGTTTACAGCCCATAATATTGAATTGGATTTTCGAAAATCGTATTACGCGAGCGAGGCGCAAATATTTACAGGTTTGTTTGAGGGGTTGTTTTCTTATCATCCGATGTCATTACAGCCCGTTCCGGCTTTGGCTGAAAGATGGGAAGTATCCGAAGATAAAACGCAGTGGACTTTTACAATAAGGCGCGACGCGAGATTCAGTAACGGAGATCCCGTGAGGGCTGAAGATTTCCGCGGCGCGTGGCTGTCTCTTCTTGAACCGTCGCGTAATTCTCCCTATTCAAGTTTTTTTGACGTAATAAAAGGCGCGAATGAATACCGGAATAATATTGTTAATGATCCTGACGAAGTCGGAATAATAGCGCAAACAAACAGAACGTTAATTGTAAAACTAAATTCTCCCGCGTCGTTTTTTCCAGCGATGCTTTGCCATCATTCATTCAGTCCTATTCATCCTTCAATGATTGATAAAGATGAATGGGGACCGGCTGCTTCTTCTCAGAGCGCGCAAAAAAAATGGATGCCTCCTGTTTCTAACGGAGCGTACAAAATTATTTCTATAGATAATGAAAAACTTGTTATGCAAAAAAGCGAGCATTATTGGGATCATGAAAGAGTCACGCTTAACAAAATAATTATAAAATTTTCTTCCGACGCGGACGAAGCGTCTCATCTTTGGAATTCTGGCGAATCAAGATGGATTGCCGGTGATGTAAACATTGAATCGTTAACGGATCTTTCCGGGCTTCAGGTAAATATTATGTTCGCGACTCATTATTATTACATTCGCTCCGATCAAAAACCGTGGAATGACAAGAGAGTGCGCCGCGCGATGGCTCTGGTTCTTCCGTGGGATGAAATACGAAGCGTTTATCATCTGCCCGCTAAAACGTTAATCTTTCCTATTTCCGGTTATCCCGAAATTGAGGGAATAACAGAATCAGATTACGGCGAAGCGCTGAAATTAATGTCCGAAGCCGGATATGAAGACGGAGTTGAGAACGAATTAGTTATTCGCATACCAGTTTCGCGTGACGCAATCCGCGTCGCCGGAATTATGTCGTCTGTATGGAAAAATGTTTTAAAAATTAATGTGCGCGTGGAAGTAATACCTCCCGAAAGATATTTTCAATCGGCAAAAGAAGAAAACTACACGGTAGGCTCAATAACATGGATAGGAGATTTTGCCGATCCTTACGCGTTCCTTCAAATGTGGAGAAAGGATTCGAATTTAAATGACGCGGCTTTTAATGATTCCGAATTTGAAGCGTTAGTTGAAAGGTCAATGATAGAAGAAGGAGAGGAACGCCTTGCGACTCTCGCCGAAGCCGAAGGAATTTTATTAAACACGGGAGCTGTGTTACCGGTTTGTTTCAGTCCCGCGCTCAATATCGTTGATACGAACGAACTGGAAGGATGGTATCCTAATCCGCTGGACATTCATCCGTTTAAATATTTGTTTTTTAAAACATTCCGTCCGCTTCCGGGCGTAGCGGTGATTAGAAAATAATTTATAAGCAGGAATATTTTTATGGTGCGAATTGGCGTTGGGTATGATATTCATCGTTTAAAAAAGGGAAGACGTTTTTTGTTAGGCGGAGTTGAAATTCCGTTTTCAAAAGGAGAAGACGGACATTCCGACGGAGACGCGCTCGCTCACGCTGTCAGCGATGCGATTCTTGGCGCCGCTGCGTTAGGTGACATCGGAGAGTTATTTCCGCCGTCAGATCCGGCGTATAAAGACGCGGATTCAATAATGCTTTTGTGTAGCGCTTTTGATCGCGTAAAAATGGCAGGCTTTAAAATTATCAATCTTGACTGCGTTATTATTTGTGAAAAACCAAAAATACTTCCTTTTCGCGGCGTTATCTGCAAATCATTGGCGGATGCGCTCGATATTCCCGCAGAAAATGTTTTTGTAAAAGGAAAAACAGCTGAAGGGATTGGAGCTATAGGCAAAGGAAGAGCGGTTGAAGCGTATGTTGTGTGTTTGCTTGAGAAAAATTAGGAATCTTTTCGCTAGCCACACTCGGAGCTGTCCGGGAAGCTGGTCACTTCTCGGACACCGCCGGCAAACACGAAAATATTTTTGGAGAAAGATTTATTGAACAAAATAAAATGGGAAAAGATTTTTATCTCTTTAGAAAAATGGCGGGATGATTTGAACGCAAATGATCCTTCTGTGACTACTGTTGCGGAAAATTACCGCCGTGATTCGTCGATCGATAGACCGTGGGCTGTGCTTGTTTCTACGATTTTGAGTTTACGCACAAAGGATGAAGTTACTCTCGCCGCGTCAGGACGGCTGCTTGAAAAAGCGGGGAATCCCGCTGAATTGAACGCAAAAAAAGAGGAAACAATAGAAAAATTGATCTATCCTGTCGGTTTTTATCGAAATAAAGCCGCGTCTCTAAAAAAGATCGCCGCGATTTTATTAGAAAAATACGACGGACAAGTGCCGCGGACAATGGATGAATTACTCGCCCTGCCGGGTGTCGGCAGAAAAACCGCCAACCTCGTGCTGACCGAAGCATTCGATAAAGACGCGTTATGCGTCGATATACATGTGCACAGAATTTCCAACCGCTGCGGCTGGATTAAAAGTAAAACACCGGACGAGACCGAAATGCTGCTAAGAGAAATACTGCCCGTAAAATACTGGAAAAGAATTAATTACCTGCTTGTTCTTTACGGACAGAAACTCTGTCGACCAGTGAGTCCATTTTGCTCACAATGTGTAATACATGAACGATGTGCGAAAAATGATGTGCATAGAGCAAGATAATTAAATCAGGAAAAGAAAACAAGAAATAAATTTCTAATTCCTTATTCCTGATTTCAATCAGGTGACAATTGCAATTCCTTTCAGCGTTTTAGCCAATGTTTTATTATTAGCCGCTTTAATCAGATCGTATTCCATTTGCGCTAAAAGCCAGAATTCCGGTTTAGTATTGAAAAATTTCGCAAGACGTACCGCGATTGACGATGTAATTCTGCTTTTATCAAGGCTGATTAACCTTAATGCTGTTTGACTGCACTTTATTTCCTTAGACAGCCTGTTACAATTAAGGTTATATTTGTCGAGAAATTCAAGTAACAGTGAACCCGGTGTTTGTTTGTTCTTTGGCATATAAACTCCTTATCATTGAATATAATAAAAAGTCAATTTAAAGTCGAGTAAAAAATGTTAAAATTTATTTATTTTTATTTTTTGCCAAATTGTGTTATTGTTGTTTTTTCCGTTAAAAAGAACATGTTCATTATAATTTGCATTTATTAACGTGTTAATTGCAGTATCATAATTTCCGTTAATATCTGACGCGTTGTGCGCGTCTGCCGTAATAATTACAGGAATATTATATTCGCGGAATATGCGTAAAAATTCAACAGAAGGATAAATTTCGTTTATCTTTTTTCTGTTTATTCCGCCTGTATTCGCTTCTATTACAATATTTGTTTTTGAAATAAGCTGCGCAATTTCCCTCTGACGTTTTATTTCACACTCCTGCGTCCAGTAATTTTTATTATGACAATTCTTTTTTATTAAATCAGCGTGTCCTAGAATATCAAAACCTCCAAGATTGATCATTTCCGCAACCGCGTCATAGTAAAAATTCATTAGTGAAAGCGCGTCGCCGTTAAATCCTTCGCGTAACCCCCTTTCAAATTCTTCGGGAGGACCGTCAATTGTAAAAGGAGGCGTTTTGTTTTCCGGGAACATATAATGAACGCTTCCGATAATGTAATCAAGATTTAAAGATGTAATGTCGCTGTCAAGCGCGGAGCGTCTTCCCCTGATATAATCAACTTCATATCCTAGATATACATTTATCTTATCCTGCCATCTTTTTTTTGCCGCGAGAACTTCAGATACGTATTCTTCAACTTCTTCATCTTTGAGATTCCATTCGCTGTCAAAGCCCGTTTGCTTGTCAATCGGCGCGTGAGCGCTGAATCCGATAGCGCTAAGGTTTTGTTCATACGCCGCGCGGCACATTGTTTCTACATCGTCATTTCCGTCGCAGAATATTGTGTGTGTATGTATACTGCTGTATTTTGTGTCGCCTGAAAATTGTTTTGTGTTCATGTTACCTCAATTATTAACGCGCCGCTCTTTTCATCGCGCGTTTCTTCGGATGAAGACGCTTCTTTAGTTGAGCGTCCTCCGTTATGTGAAAGATTTTCGAAAATATCAAGCGGTTTCAGATTTTCAATGGTATATTGTTCTCCTGCAAGTAAAACAAGCCCTTCGGAAGAACAGGCGTAGCGTCCGCTTCTGTTGCGCGGCAGAGAAAAAGCGTCTGATAAAATCCGAATATTTCCGGATTGCGGCTGAAACGCGGAGGGAATACTCTTCTGCGGCGCATTTGAACCTGTAAGCAGGTAACTGAAAACAAGACGATCTTTGGGAAGCTTCGCCGCCGCGGAAAGACGTTTCAATTCTTTCGGAGCGCCGTCTGCGTCAAACGCGAAGTGACACCATTTATCCTTTTTATATTTAACGCTGTCCTGATGCCGCGCGCCGCGCGTATCACGCGGTGAATTTTCACGCGTCATAGGGCAGACAGACGCATGAGCGCAGGGTGAGAGGGGAGCGCGCCCCAATTCGATAAACGCTTCGCGTAAAAAGGAAATAAAACGCCCTGATTGAGGAACACCCGGTTCGACAACTAAAATGGAAGCGTCCGCGGCTTCACGATGCAGAAAAGACGCGGCGTTAGCCGCCATGCGTCTGAGCCCTTCCGTATCGTTATGTGAAACGCGATCATACATTTCATTAAACATATTAACAGCGCAGACTAAGCCGCTGTTTTTGGATTTACTTGTTTCTTTTTGATTTCCCGCGTTTTTATTTCGATTTTCGCCGTTCCTGTCGATATTTATATCTTTTTTGATAATATTTATTTTCCATTTGACTGCGCTGTCATTTTCATAAGCTGATAAAGCCGTAAAAAACTTTTTCCCCGCTTCAAGGACGGAAGATACTCTGTCAACACAGTTTATTTCGAGGCGCACATTGTGTAAATCAGGACGCGTTATCCAAAGGGCGCAGGCGAAGGTGAGAGGTCCGCATCCAAAATCCGTAATTGTATCGCCGTCCGATAAATTCAAATCCAGTTTGGGAAGCAAACTACAAAGACGCAAAATATTCCATGGCAGAAAATAATGCAAATACGCTGATAGATAATTTGGGCGGCTCAAATATGAAAGAGATCGCTCTCCGCGGCTGCTTGTAAGAAGCCGTGACAACTCCGCGATATCGGACGGTAATTTGTTTCTAAACTTTCCGGGAATTGGGAAAGTTTTTAGTAATAATTCCGAAATAGAGTTAATATTCTTACCGCAAACCACACTAACCATCACGAACCTAAACTTAAATTATTTTTAGAAAGTTCGTGTACGTACCGAAGGTACGGTTTGTGTCTGTTCGTGGTAATAAAAAGCATTATTACCTTCTGATGACTGTTGACACCGGGACTATTTCGCAGCCGGCGCGGATTAACGCGTCTATCAGCGTTTCTATGTATTGAAAGAGATATTCGTCTCTGCCGCCCGGAAGAATTCCAAGACGTACCGGAACGACAGCGCCTGTGTATCTTCCGCTGATTATTTGTTCGATCATTTCCGGCGGTGAAGGAACACGCACGCTCATCCTTGCGGCGTCCTCTTTTGACAGCCAATCGTTAGGATCGATGATTCTGGTTACGGTTACATATCCCGCTCCCGCCGCGGATGAAATAATATAATCAGAAGCGCGGAAATATGGAGGATGCCAGATAACAGAAAGTTCTCTACCGGTAACACTGTTGAATTCATCTTCGTTACGCGCAAGTCCCTGACTGATGAACGCGCCTGTTATGCGATATCGTGTGTCGGATAAATCTATGGGAGCGTAAAAAAGCGACGCGGTTTCATGTCCCGCTTCTACGATTGCTCTTGTTGCCTGCGGATTGCGGCGGATAAATTCGCCGTTTAGAAAAAATGTCGCCTTGATATTGTTTTTTCGTAGAGCGGACAGTGTCTGCGGAAGCCCGGCGTCATCATCGTAAAGATCGAAACAAAGAGCAATCTGCGTTGAATGTCCTGAAAGATTTAAGCGGGGCTCTCCCGAAGGATTTCCCGTGTCGGGAGTAAATACTTTTGACGCGGTATGCCTTGAGACAAGAGAGACTGTAGAAACAGACTGAAGGTTTCGTACCATCGGAACATTTTGAAAGGGACCTTGTCTTTGCGGCTCTAAAAAAACGCGGAATTTATCGGATGCAAAAGATATTTGTTTTTTTTTCACGCTGTTTATTTCCGTCCACGCGCTGTTTCCGTCGGTTGAAAACCATGCGCTTCCCGATCTGGCGAGAATTTTCAAAGTGTTTTCTTCAAAGCCGATTTCATCCGCTCCCGAAAGAGAAATTCTTCTGCGCGGATACGATGAAACGGAAACGTTTATATCCTCGATAAATCGTGAGTTTCCGGTAATTATTTGTCTGTCGTTTATCCATAAACAGGAATAAACACGCGTGTCGCTCAGTTTTTGAATTAAACGCCACTCGGTATAATCCCAAAGTTCAAGACCTTTTTCGCCCAGGAAAACCACTCTTGTTTCGTTAGGTGACAATGCGCCGTTTACGGATGACGGAAAGGAATTCAATTCCGCCGCTCTGATCGAATTTCCGGCTGTTTCAATACGCCATGCTTTTATTTCGTTTTTGATATTATACAAAACAGTAAGCTTTCCCGCGGATGACCAAAAGACATTGAAATTTTCAGCGCCGAAAGGAATGGTAATGTGCGGGATAGCGGAAGCGCCGTTATGTTCGCCTAATAAAAACAAAAATAACCCTTTTGATCCCTTGTTTATCAGAATTGATCCGGAATCGGGGGCGACCCAGAATTGATCAAAACCCGGAGCATACTCAATGGGAAGAACCGACGCGACATTTCCGATCGATAGAAAATCGCCGTACATTGTGCGGGTAAAAAGTTCGGGGTTTATTATCCGGTACAGCGTATTTCCCGTAAGATAGTAAAAGTCTCCTTTTGGTCCCCACAAAACTGAATTGACGGTGCCGCTTCCTATCATTCTGAAACGCTCGTCAACTAACGCGGAAAGATTGTTCAGCATTGGGAAGTAATAGAGTCTGCCGCTTTTTGAATAAACAAAAAACCGAGAATCGGCGCTCCACTTAGCGGGAAAGTCATGCGCGGGCAATTCAATCCCTTCGCTGACAATCCGTTTTGATCCGTTTGTTATATCGACTAAAAAAAGATTCCCGTAACCGGGGCTGACAGGTTCAATAAAAAGAAACCAGCGTCCGTCCGCGGAAGGCGCAATGTCCAAAATCCTTCCGTTCAGAGGTAAATTACCTTCGGCGAAAGAAGGGTAGCCTTTAACAGCCGAAGGAAGACCGCCCGCTACGGGAATCCTCACAGCTCCAAAACGGTTAAGCGATATTATTGTTTTATTATTATCAACAAGATATATTTTTTCAGGGAACGCGGTGAGCTGGCGGATCGACATATCGTTAAGATCTGAAACAAAAACAGAATGACGGTCTTCAATGTCGACTCTGAAGATCAATCTGTCGTCATTTGAAAGATCTATGTCCTGAAAATTTAGTCCCCAAATCTGAAAAACCGCGGTAAGAAAAATATTTAAAAATAGAAGAACTCTGTAAACACGAACCAAATCATCATTCTCCGCTTTCAAATTTCAACTTTTAATTTTTAACTTTAGAAATTCATCAAGTTCACGCTCGAAGCATACTAGGAAATCTTCCATTTCCTGAATTCGGCGTATGGAGTATTTCATTTGACATTCCTGGAGTTCTTCGCATGCCTTATCGACAACATCGCTGAATGTGTACTGACTGTCCGCGATGACAGTTTCATTGTTAGAAAGCTTTTTTGATTTTTCGCTATATGTCATATTATAATTGTAAGCGCTTTATTCCGTAATTTCCACTGTTTTTATTCTATTTTCTTCCGCTTCCGGGTTCGCTAATGCGTTAATATAGGTAAAAACAGCCAAAAACGCCAAAAGGATAAAAATTAGTTTTCTCATTTAATCCACCTTACCATCATTAGTTTAAAAGTTCCAGAGGGTTGACCGCCCTGCCTTTGGAGTTATAAATGCCGAAATGAAGGTGAGGTCCGGTGGCATATCCGGTTTCGCCGACTTCACCGATTTTTTTGCCTCTTATGACGTTATTTCCTTCCTTCACACTGACAGAATTTAAATGTCCGTAAAGAGTCTTGTAGCCGTTTCCGTGAGTGATAATTATGTATTTTCCGTAGAGTCTGTTTTCGCCGACAACGGTTACATTCCCGTCCATGGATGCCATGACTGTTGTGCCTGTAGCGCCTCTGAAGTCAACGCCTTCATGGAACTGCCACGCGCCTGTTTTTGGGTCTTTCCTCGTGCCGAACCGGCTCGTTATATATTTGCCATGAAGCGGATACATAAACGAATCTCCGAGACTCAATCTCAGATCGATATCATTCATCTTTGCGCCCGGCAGAAATATTTTTTCTCCTTCGCTGATGTGATCGGTTTTTATATCATTGACATCGAGGATGGCGTTAAGCGGGATATTCTGCATCAAAGAGATTTTACTGAGGGTATCGCCTTTGCGCACTTCATACCACAGTCCGTCAACGGTCGGTACGCGCAAAGTCATTCCTTCCCGGCAATCTTTTCTGGCGTTTTTTATATTGTTAACGGCGACAATCGTTCCGTAGGAAATATTATATTTTCGGGCAATATGCGATAATGTCTCGTTTTTCTGAACCTTGTGTTCTTTCCATTCGAATGTGATAAGCGCGCCGTAATGATCGATTTCGCCCTCCGCCGCTTTTATCGGATTATTTAAAACATCAAATTCAATAACAGGAGGCGGAAAACCTGTGTCTCCTGTCGCGGCATATCGTCTTGTGCGCTGAGCGGCATCCATTTCTTCTGTGAGCGGAAAGGAGTAAATTTTAAGCGTATTAATATTTATATCTTCCCAGTTCAGCGCGGCAAATCCGGCAACTATAACGGCGGTAATTAACAAAAGACTTGTGAAAGGAATCCGAATTGAGAAGCCGCTTCCCATAACGCCGGTTTTTCCCGCGTTCTTTCCGGATGGAGAGCCAGGTTTTTTTATGATGGTCTTTTTTTTCGATTTGTTGATAATCGATGGTTTTGCTGTTTTTCTCTTCTTTTGTCCGCTCGGCTTCTGATTGAATATGTTTATAAAATCACTGTTATAACTTGCCGAACCATTACCACGCCCTGAACGGGATGTTTTGCACCGCTTTGCTATAGTTTGATTTTCTATTAATGTTGCCATAACACGAATATCGGCATAAAATGATGTTGAGATTAGAGAAGGAGGTGACTGTCACCTCCTCTGTCACTTCCCCTGTCATTGTGACTGTCACTTTTGGGAGAAATGCACCGTGTTGAAACCCGTTTTTTTGGCTCTTATCATTGCGCTTGTATTAAAATTATTCTTAATTGATCTTATAATTGCTCAGGGACACTCTATGGAGCCGACAATTAAAAACGGGGATATACTGATTATCAGCCGTTTGAGATACGGGATGAGGCTTCCTTTACAGAGGGAATATCTTGTTCGGTGGGCAATGCCGAAAACGGGAGAAGTTGTGGTTTTTTATACGCCTTCGGGAGAACTTGCCGTGAAACGATGTACTGAGATAATTGATGACCGGTATGCAGCGCGGAAAACGCGTTTTTTCGCGGTTGGGGATAACAGCCTCGATTCTTTTGATTCGCGTTCTTACGGCTCTGTCCCTGTCGAAAATATAATCGGGAAGGTTTTGGGATTTTGATGATTAAACGGCGTTTCATCGTACTTTTTTCTCTTTTGGCTGTTTTCACCGTGTATTTAATGTTTTGTGTCGCGGCTTTAATGATAAAAGGCGCTCCTCCGCTTTCTCCGAAACAGACCGCGGCGCGTCCCGATCGCGGCTCAATATTTGACAGAAACGGACGCGTTCTCGCGATACAAATCAGATTTGCGGATATCGGTGTCTGGAAACCGGATATCGATGATTTGGATTTGCTATGTAATGAATTATCCGGTATTCTCGGCATGTCCTCAAATGACTTACGCGCAACGATTGAAGCGGCGAATAAGGATCATGTTCCTTTAAAGAAACGCGTTGACAACGCTGAGGCAAGACAGATTTCCGCTTTATTTGAAGAAAAAAAAATCAAAGGAATTAAAATAGATCCAATTGTCGGCAGAGTTTATCCCGAAAGAAATCTCGCAAGTCAGGTCATCGGTTTTGTGGGAGATAAAAACGAAGGTATTGAATTAGCTTTTAACAAAGAACTTGACGGAGTTGATGATGAAAACAAGGGTTCGAGCGTAATTTTAACAATTGATACCTATGTTCAGCATGTTTTGGAGGAAATTTCCAGACGAGCCATGGAAGAAAACGGCGCGGAAGCCGTAATGTTTGTCGCGATGAATCCGCGCACCGGAGATATTTTAGGTTCTGCTTCAATTCCTGATTTTGATCCTAATAATTTTCCGGTTTCAAGCGCGGTTAGCAGAATGAATCGTCCTGCTATTTGGGCGTTCGAACCCGGCTCTACATTTAAAGTTTTTTCCATTGCCGCGCTGCTGGACTCAGGCGCTATTTCCGAAAACAGCTTATTTTTATGCAACGGAGGTTATACGCTTATAAGCGGCAGTCCGATAACATGTTTAGCGAATCACAGCAGAGTAACGCCAAGAGAAATAATTATCAATTCATGCAATGTAGGAGCCGCTTTCGCGTCTGATAATATCAGCAATAGCGCGTTTTACAACAAGTTATGCGATTTTGGTTTTGGATCGCGCACAGGCGCCGGAATTAGGGGAGAGTCCGCCGGTATATTCGCGCATTACGCGAACTGGTCGGATCGATCAAGGCAGACTATCGCGTTCGGTCAGGAGATTTCCGTTTCAGCGTATCAGATTCTTCAGGCAGCGTCCGTTATCGCGAATGACGGAATTTTAGTTCCGCCCAGATTAGTTTCAAAAATTGTTTCAGCCGATGGCAGGACGGTAAAGGAATGGAAAAACGGCGAAAACCGCCGCGTAATTAAAGCTGAAACCGCAAAATTAATGCGCTCGTATATGGCTGATACTTCTTCCCGCGGCGCAATGGGCTGGCGCGCCAGTATTCAGGATATATCAGTCGGAGTAAAAACCGGAACATCGCAAATTATCGATCCGGCGACAAAAAAATATTCGGATACAGATTTCATCGCGAGCTGTCTCGCTCTTCTGCCGGCGGAAAATCCCGATCTTGTCCTCTACCTTGCGATTATAAAACCAAAAGGAGTAATCTACGGCGCCAGAATCGCGGCGCCCGCGATTCGTGAAGCCGCCGAAGAGTTAATCGATTATCTCGATATTGTCGGACGCAATCCTCTGGTCAGCCATCCTCCCGCTGTGAATATTCCTACCGGCAGACTTCCCGCTCTTCAGTCGAGCGTTCCCGATTTCACGGGGTTGTCTAAGCGCGTACTGCTTCCCCTCCTGTTACGCGACGATGTAACCGTAGAAATCCGCGGTGACGGCTGGGTTCGCAGACAAAGTCCGCCCGCGGGAACTTCTGTAACAGCAGGAATGAAAATTGTGCTGGAATTGGAGTAGAGCGGTATCGCCGTTTTGTAAAAAGAAATATTGAGTTTCTTTCTGTTTTGGATATATACTGTATTTATGAGTCGTTTGTCTTTTAAGACATACTGCATTGAATTATAC
>Ga0209755_10005649_pt1 | contig 14145 bp, 11 predicted proteins | sample TergutCo191P1_FD_187301 | JGI IMG/M metagenome (GOLD analysis project Ga0209755, IMG submission 187301) | Cornitermes sp. P1 segment gut microbial communities from Petit-Saut dam, French Guiana - Co191P1 (SPAdes) (version 2) | ecosystem: Host-associated > Arthropoda: Insects > Digestive system... | reverse complement strand
TTTGCCTCCGCAAAGGAAAGCCCCCTGATGGTTATTTTCTACGACGGCCCCGACCATTCCCTTGCGACAAAGACGGTCTGGGCGGGGCGGCACCGGGGCGAGTATTTCAATCAGGTAACGCCATATTCCCTTATAATCGGTGCGCTGTGCCTTCTTTTTATAGCGGCGTTTTTTCTGGAGCGTCCGGCGTTTCGGCCCACGGTAATCGTTTCGGTCGTCGCGATATTCATGCCGCTCTTTCCCCTTGTCCCGCCGGGCCTTTTGTTTACCATGGTATACCGCCACCTTACGTGGAGATCAAGGATTCTACGGGCGTACGGCGATCTTGCCGAACTGCCCCTTTGCTATTTCGCCTCGGAAAACGGCGATCCCCTCCTGCGCGGCAGACGGGTTCTTCCCGACGGCGAGGCATACGGCTTTGTCTGCTGTGCGGAACTCCCGCCGGAAGTTCACGAGGGCAAAATTCCCCTGCTTATACCCGAAATAACGGAACCAAAAGGTGACAACTGGTATATTTTCGGAACGGTACTGCCAAGCGAGATGCTGCCTTTCCGGCCCAAAGACCCCCTGGCAACTTTCGGTGTCCTGCCAGGCAACCCCGTGGAGTTTTCCCGGCACTGCACAAAAAAGGCCTACGTGCTGGAAACCGTTGCATGGCTCGTGCTGCTTGCCGGGATAGCGTTAAACGTCTTTTTCCTGCGGCTGGTCCTCTCCCTGCTGCTCTGAGCCGCCTGCGAAATCCCTGGTAACCGCTTCCCCGTTAAGCGGGGCTTCCCCGCTAACCAGGGTTCCCTCGTTAACCGGGGCCTCCCTGACGGACGTGGTTTCCACTGCGGGCGGAAGGGCTCCGGGCGATGCGTCGTCGTAGGTCTCGCTATCCGCGACCGTATCGCTTTCCCCGTCCTTGCGGGATTTCGCGTAGTTTACCGTAAGCGGCCTTCCACGAAAAACATAACCGTTTAGTGCCTCGATAATTGTCTCCGCCGCCGTGTCCCGTATCTGCACAAACGAGTAGTTGTCAAAGATACGTATCGCCCCGATGTCGTCCTTGGGGAGGGCGGTTTTCGTGTTTAGCAGGCTGAGAATCTCGCGCGGGGAGACCCGCCGGCTTCTGCCCACGCTGAAAAAGAGCCACTTCGAGTCCTTGTCCGCCAGCGGGTAGCGTTGGGGGTCGGCCCTGTCGTTCCTGCCGCCGGCAGCCGGGGGGTGCCTGTCGCTTCCGCCCTTTATCCTGCGGGAGCCGTCCCTCTCCGGTCTGGCGGAAATGTTTCGCCCTGCGGCCTTGTGCCTTGACCCGTTCTGTCCGGGGCCGTCCTGATCAAAAAAGTGGGGGCCCTTTCCCTGCTCCACAAGCATAAGCAGATATGCCGCCACCCTTGATCTGTTAAACAGCGAAACCTCTTTCTTGAACAGGGTGTGATACTCGTCGAGCAGCCAGGGGTCTACCTCGGCCTTGATTTTTTCCGTAACGATGGCTACGATTTTTTGTGTTTTTTCGGTATCAATGCGTGAATTCATCTCGTCCTTCTTGTCTAAGCCTCTGCCGGTATGTTATCACAAATCTCAGAGATTGTTCAACGGGGGACCGGGGCATATTGCAATTTCCTATTTTTACATGCAGGATTAGGGCATGGAAAAATTGGCGATCTGGTCGGAGGATTGTCCGGTACGGTTTAACGCCATCGATAAATCGGACACCATGACCCTGAGTTCGGCGTTTGGGTTTTTTCAGGAAGCGGCGGTAAGCCACGCGGGAAATCTGGGGGTTGGCCGGGAGGATATGGCCCGGACGGGTCAGGTTTGGATTCTTTCGCGCATGTCGGTGCAGGTTGACAGGCGGCCAAAATACGGCGAAACCGTAACCGTGCGTTCCTGGCCCAGAAGCTGGGAAAGGCTTTTTGCCGTGCGCGATTTCGAGATACGCGACGACCGGGACCGCCCGGCGATACGCGCCAGAAGCTGCTGGATCATAATCGACATAGAGAAACGCCGCCCGGTGCGCCCGCAGGCCATTATGGAGAGCCTTCCCCTAAACGAGGGCATGGACGCGCTGTCTTTCATTCCGCCCGGTCTGGAGGAGCGTTCGTCCATGCGGAAAATCGCGGAAAACAGGGCCCTGTACAACGACGTTGACTACAACGGTCACGTAAACAACGTAAGCTATATCCGGTGGATCGAAAACGCCATGGAGCCGTCCCTGCTTGAACAGGCACGGCAGAGCCGTCTGGACATTAACTACATGAACGAGGTACTGCCGGGCGAGATCGTCGATATATGGTCCACGGATCTTGAGGATTCCGTTCTGGACGCGCCCCGCGCACTGGCTTTCGAGGGGAAAAAAGCCCAGGGCAGTCAGTCGGCATTCAGGGCCGAGCTTCGCCTTATTCTATGAGCGTCGCTCATTCGATGAGTGTCGCTTATTCTATGAGCGTCGCTCATTCGATGAGCGTAACCTTCGTGGCGCGGTAACTGGGTCTGTCTTCCCGCTTGCTGCGCTCCTCGTCCTCCTCGATCATGTAACTCACCTTCATGCCGGCCCTTAGGTTGGAAAAATCGCAGTTTGTCAGCCTGCTGTAGTGGAAGAAGATGTTGTTTTTTTCCTCGTCCTTGATAAAACCGAAACCGGAGGGGCTGACGTTAAAAATCGTGGAGACAGACTCTTCCGAGTCCCCCTCCTGCCTTATGGGCTGGGCGACATTGGCAGGGTTAAAGTTCTGGTCCTGCCCGCGTTCCGTGACGAAAAGGTTTTCCACATACTCGTTTTCGCTCTGGTTGATCTTCTGGCTCATCTGCACCGGGAAAAAGACCTCGGAAAAAAGCTGTCTGGAGGTTTTGGTCTCCACCACGTCGCCGTTTTCGTTGTGGTAGGAGAAATCCCAGCAGATAAGCATGACCTGTGTGCCGAGCGTGTGAAGCTTGCGGACAAGCGGAACGTAATCGCCGTCGCCGGCTATCAGCACCAGTATGTCGAAGTGCTTATAGATGGCAAGCTCGTAGGCCTCCAGCGCGAGCCACACATCAATGCCCTTTTCCTGCGCGACACCGCCGTCCCCGCCGAACCTGAGCGGCAGGTAATGGCTGACGATGTTCTCCCGCATCAGGATGTCCTCGAAAACCCGCTCGCTCTGCACCTTTTCCCCCATGTCCCGTGCCAGCGAACGCCCCTTAAAGTAGTGGGCATCGATTATCTGGCACCGCCGAATGTCCATGTCGGTAAGGGTGGCGACCTCGTTCCGGATAAACTCGTGCAGACCGCTTATGCTTATCCGGGATTTTCTTTCGTGCTCGTACTTGTAGTAGTTGCTTATCTTGTAAAAATAATATCCGTCATAAAATATTCCAATCCGTAGCACGTCCAATAGCTTTTTTTTCATTGATACCCTCGCCTCAGCAAGTCTAGCGCATATCGCGGTTTATGTCACGGCATTTAATGCCGATATAGCTAGATAGTGGTATAATGTAACAGGGGTTATAATGTACACGAGGGAAATCCAGGCCCCAAGGGCCACGCCTATAGAAAACGGAATCCCCCTGACGGGAACCTGGAGCAAGGCATTTGCCCAGGTGAACCTTCTGGATATCCAGAAGCCGTACCGCTATCCGCTTCCGCGCTGGATAAGGGACGGGCGGATCAAGGAATGGGAGGGGTTCAGCGTTCAGAACGAGCAGTTCTGTCTGGAGGCGTTTTTGGGCAACTTCAAGATGTTCCAGGCATCCAAGGTCTTTCTCCTCAACAAGGAAAGCGAGGAAGTCTACGTTTACGAAAAAGTATCCCTTGGAAAACACTGGCGACTGCCGCAAAGACTGGAAAACGCATCGGTCGAATGCCGGGCTCCGGGGTTTTTCTTTCGTGTGCACAACTGGCTTCAGGCGAACACCGTGAAGCTGGACATCGACATCGCGGCGACAAGGAAACAGCCGGCGTTTACCACCCATCTTGCCTTCGCAATGGGTAGCCGCGACATTTCGCCGATTGTCGTGTCGCTTGGGTTCGCGGAACGGCGTAACATGTACGCCTTTAAGGCCCTTACGGCGGTAAGGGGCGACATCGTGCTGGACGGGCGGCACATAAATCTGGACCCGGCCCGCTGTACGGGCATTTTCCGAGACTACAAGGGGTTTTTCCCGTACCGCATGAGGTTTACCTCCTGCGGTGGAATGGGGTTTGACGACGAGGGAAGGCGTTACGGTTTTCACATAGTGGAGAATCAGGCGAGGGAAACGCGCAGAAACAACGAGAACGCCCTTTGGCTGGACAAACGTCTTACTCCCCTGCCGCCGGTGCGGATCACCATGCCCGGCGGCCCCGAATCGGACTGGGTAATACAGGACGTGGAAGGCATGGTCGATCTTGTGTTTACCCCGAAGACGAAAAACAGGTTCAGGACAAACCTTTTTGTAGCCAAAGGTGATTTTTTTGCACCTATGGGGTATTATAACGGAATGCTGGCCAGCACCAAGGGGGAACGTATCCAGGTGCGAAACCAGTGGGGTATCGGCGAAAAACTGTATCTGCGGGTGTGAATATGGATAAAAACTCGAAAGCGATTTATGAACCCGGGGAACTGCACCGGGTACGGGAAAAGCTCGGCGAAATCGACGTCAATGAGGCAAGGCGGATGGCCCGGATTCTCGGCGGCGAGGTCGGCACGGAAAAGAGCTATCCGGAGCCCGCCTCTGGCAGGGGGCACGGCAGGTCAGGTCAGGGAACGGTGGACCTTACCTCTGCGGCCCGCAGGGGCAAACGGCCGGGACGCGCCATCGACACCCCGTTGTCCGAAGGTGAGGGCGAGAGCGACTACATAAAGTACAGGCAGACGGCCGACGATCCCGCCGACGATCCGGCCGTGCAGCTTGCCACGCCATATCTCGAAAGGATAAAAATGGACCGCTTTGCGTCTCAGATTGACTTTGAGATAAAAACCTCGCTACAGGTCCTTGTCTCGGTCCTTTTGTTTTGGGGCAACCGGGACTATGTAAGTCCCCGATTCACCAGCCGCCGGATGAACGTCTATTACAACAAAATCGGGCAGCTTGTCACTTCGACCAGGATCCTTCTACCGCGCAACGATGCCAGACGCAACGACCGGCTCAGAAAGGCCTCGCCGTACATATACAACATTCTCGACACCATCCGCCAGTGGAACATAGAACGCATTGGCGGGGATCTTGCGAAACTTCAGTCCCACCCGCGCACGGTAAGGGTTCAGGACTACGCGGATCTTTTAAAGGCGATCTACAGGCCCATGTTCGTTCTGGACAAGCTTGACGCGGACATACACATTAAAGGGGCGTACAAACTGCTGTACAAGCTGCTGTACATCGAGCATCCGTCCGATCCCAGGGACAAGGTTCAGAACCTTATACGTAGCGCGCTTTCGGCCTATGCCGACATATACCGCGAGGTCCATTACGGCATGTACCCGCTTTTGATGAAGCTGATTTCCGACCGCTGGTTCCCTTACGGGGCACTCTTTCAGGCACGTCGCCGCCGCTTTCTGGCATTCATTGATGCCACCGAGGCCGACCAGATCAAGCCGCTGGATATAAACATCGACCAGATCGAAAAGGGAAGTCTGGAGGCACTACAGGAGGAGATCAGGAAGGAGGAGGAGGCGAACGCCAAGGGGTTCGAGGAGGAAGCCTCCGACGATCCGGAGGTTATCGCGCGAAAGGCCAGGGAGGCGGCGGAGGCGGCCGAACGAAAGGCACTGGAGCAAAGCCTCCGGGTGCTGGAATCGCTTTTCCCAAAGGCCGGCTGGGATCGTCTGGAGGAATACCCGGATCTCTACCCTTATTTCGTCAGCATATACGGGCTTAGGCGGGGCTACGAGCAAATCGCCCCCGCCGACCCATTGCACCAGATAGCCGTTCTGATGCACATTATCGAGGACCTCTGTTCCGCCCTTCGTTACGTCGCGTTCGATACCGTTCCCGGGCCCGACGGAAACGGCATTGTCCTGGGCGAGGTGATGGGAAAGATAATCAACAACTGGCGAAGGTACATCGACGAAAGTTTTACCAAGGAGTACCTTCCGCGCCTTTCCGAGTACTGCCGCATACTGGAGCATTCGTCGGAGTCCAGAACCTCGCCCTACGCCAAACGCGCCGTGAACGATCTGCGCTGGGCCAAGCGGCTGTACTTCCTGCCCTACTACAAGTTCGAGTCGATGGGCCCCCCGCCGTTCCAGAAGCGGGAGGTAACCGCCATTTACAGCGAGATAAGGACCTTTCGCAGGTACCTTACCCTGATTGCGTCCAACATAGAACAGTGGAACCAGTCCGGCGGTGCGGCGGCGAAGGTTCCGTGCCTTGGCCTGGAAAACCCCATGGCCCCGTACAGTTTCGACATAACCAATCCCGTGTCGAAACGCATGGATCTACTGCTTGGCCCGAGCAAACGGAACAACGTGCATCTCATTTTCTTTACGCTGGCGGCGGTAACGGTGCTGGACTGTCTGGTAAACAGCGAATCAAGCTGGGCCTACGACAAGCAGATACCGCCGCACCTGTTCCGCAGTGTTGACGGGGAGGGGGCGATTCCGATGTTCGGCATTGACGAGAAGATCGACGCGGATCGGATATTCAAGGATTCGCTGAGGCAGAACAGGGGCAAGCCGCAGCAGACCCCGGCAAAGTAGGGGTGCACGGTGCTTTTTCGTTCCACCAATTCCGACGGGCCGGCGGGCGCACCGCCGGTTTCGTTCAGGGACGCGGTTCTTCGCTGCCTGCCGGCCGACGGGGGGCTTTACGTCCCGGACAGGGCGATGGACGTGCGGCAGTTTTTTCTGTACATGGACGGGGAAACGGGTTTTCCCGATCTCGTGGCGACCCTTACCCCGAGCCTTCTGGAAAGCGAGCTGGATCCCCTTTCCGCCTCGCGCGTCGCGAAAAGTGCCTTCGATTTCGAGCCGGAGCTTATCCGGCTTGACGACGACTTTTCGCTGCTTAACCTGTACAACGGCCCAACCGGATTTTTCAACGATTTCGGCATCGCCTTTCTAGCCGCCGTCGTCGAGGAGCTGGTCAAGGATTCCGGCCGGGCCGTCGTCCTTGCCGCCGTCCGCAACGATGCCGGTGCTTCCATGGCCCATGCCTTTGGCGGGCGAAAGGGCGTATGCGCCGTTCTGGTCTACCCGTCCGGACCAATCCGGGGCCTTGACCCCGCGACCTTTGTTTCCAACGGCGGCAACATACTCCCTATACAGGTGCGGGGAACCTTCGACGACTGCCAGCAGTTGATTAACCGGGCAATCTGCGACAGGGAATTTTCCGAACGCCACAACGTGACGGGCGCAAACACGATCAACCCGGGAAGGTTGCTTCCTCAGGTTTTCTACTATTTGTACGCCTTCATAAAAGCCAAGCGGCAGCTTTCAGGGGATCTCGCGTTCAGTGTTCCCTGCGGGAATTTCGGTAACCTTATGGCCGGCCTTTACGCATGGAAGTTCGGCCTGCCGGTAAACAGCTTCGTCGCCGCGATGAACTCCAACAACACTCTTGGCGATTTTATCAGGGGCGGGGCTTTTTCGCCCGGTCCGCTTGTCCGCACCAGCTCCCCGGCCCTTGACGTGAGACTTCCGTCGAACCTTAGCCGTCTGGAGGCATTTTACCGCGAGGCCCCGGCGGTAATGCGGAACATGGTATGCCCGGCATCAGTCGATGACGAGCTTACCCTTCAAACCATGGGGAACGTCTGGAGGAAATACCGCCGGCACATAGACCCGCACACGGCCGTCGCCTTCGCGGCCGCCGAACAGACCGCCGCCGAACAGGAATGGAAGGGGCATACCCACACGGTGGTTCTTGCGACCATGCACTACGCTAAGGACACGGCCATGGTGTACAGGGCGACCGGCGAGCGCGTCGGCGTTCCGGAAAGGTTTTCCTACATCCGTAACAAGGTCAATCCCGCCGTCGTCATTCCCCCGAAGCTTGACGACTTTAAAAACCTTATCGCCTCACTCGAACATTCGCAGGGTTCTTAGCTGGCCAGCGGTGCGCTCGCTCTCGGGTATCTGTTCCAGCAGGTATCTGATCGAGTACCCACCGACGATTCTCCCGTCCCGGGTAAACATCCAGTCCGTAACGGAATCCGCGCTGAAGCTAACCCTGTCGCCCCTTCTTATTCCCGCGAGGTATACCGGGGTGCTGGCGACGACACCGTAATACCTGCCGTCCCTGAAAGTGATACTGCCAATCCATATCTGTTCCGCGCCGACACCCGTCTCGGCACCGGTCTGAAAAGCGTACTTTACGGAGAAATTGCCTTCCCCGGCATCCGGCCTGTTCAGGTGCCGAAAGAAAATATTCAGTGTTGTTCTGGCGTTTTCCGCTATCCGGAGAATCTCGCCGTCGAATTCGTCAACGTGCACGGTCGTTGCCCTAGCGGCCCGAAACAAACCGGGCTGTCCGCCGCAGGAAAGCAAAAACAGCGTCGTGAAAACAAACAGAGCGTTACGCAAGGGCAGGAATTTAGTCATCAGCCCCCGGTAACCAGCGGAAATATCTGCACAACATCGTCCTCCTTAAGCGGCGCGTCAATGCCCCCAAGGTGAACCACGTGTCTGCCGTTCACCATGATGACGATCTCCGCTCCCAGCTCCCCGTCGGGCGTGAGCAGTTTCCCGCCAAGTCCGGGGCCGTAGCGTTCGCCGAGGTTACGGATAAGGTCGCCCACCGTGGGTATCGCGGGCACGTCGATCTCGGAGCAATCGGTATAATCGCGCAGGTAGGCGAAAAACTTGACCAGCATCGGTTTCCTCCCCGTCATGTAAAATTGTACACCCTGTGCCGGAGAGTCGTCAATGTCTTTTTTTCGGAAAGCCGGAAGCATACCAGGCAATGTGTCAAGGGGAAGAAAAGCGGCTCTTCCCCCTGACACACAAAAACGTATTTTCTACCAGCCGAACTTTAGCGTCAGGCCCACGCCGATGCCCGCGCCCGTAAAGCTGCCGACAAAACTCGGTGACTGCGAGGAAATCCCAAGGCCAAGCTCGAAAACCCTAAGGTTAAAGCCAAAGTCAAGACTGTTTCTCCATCTGCGGTCGTTGTAGTTTATCCCGACGGTTGCCATAATCACGTTCGGAAGATTCAAACCAATGTTCAAGATATCGAAACGCGCATTCAAACCGCCCTCAAGCGCAAACAGTCGCGGATACAGGTTATTGATGGAAAAACCAAGGGACGGGATAAAGGTTATGAACTGCAGGTTGTAAAACGGACGGGCTTCGGCATAAAACAGCATTGTAAACGGCCTTAGAATCCTTTGACTGTTTGCAAGTGTTCCAAAGTAAACATCCTCAATCGAGGTTCCGAACACGTCGTCCATCAGCCCGCCTTCATCGTTCATTATGTCCCCAAGGTAGATATAACTGGTGTCAAAAAACACGTTTCCCCTAAGCTGCGCAAAGTGGTTCAGGTTTGACGGGATAAACGGGATATTGGTAATGTTTACCCCGGCGGAAAGCCATGGAAGAATCGGGTACTGAACGTCCAGACTTATGTCCCCGCCAAAAGCCCGGGCGGGAATCCCCCCGGGGTTGCCGCTACCGTCGTCGTCAAAAAGTTCCCACAGATTGAGCGCGGAAAAAATGTTCATGTTGAAGTCCAGTTCAAGGCGCTGTCCCCCATCCGTCGGTCCGAAGCTGTAAACAATGCCGGGTCTGGCATGGAAAAGTGTGGTGAAAAGTGCCGGCCTTACCCGTACCCTAAAGTCGCGCACGTAAAATAAAACCGGAACGCCGACATCGACAAAAGCCGCCGCACCGACTCCGAACAGCTCATCCGTTGTTTCCTGAAAAGTAAGCACGTTTCCGGGAAGGGCCATGTTTCCCGTCACGCTGACGTGGGCAATGTCCAGACCAATGCCGACAATGCCGAAGCCACCGGCACTGGGCCTGTCATTTATGTTGACGTTTACCGACATCGGGGAAATATTGGCACCAAAATTAAACCTGAAACCGTCAGCAATGTCCTGCACGTCTATTTCCAGAACCTCGCTGAATATGTCGCCCATGGTAATAAAATCGCTGGCAATGTGCAGATCGGTGCCGAAAACAACCTCGACGGTTCGGCGGCGAAGTAGGAATCTCTCTTCGTCCTCCTCCCAGTCCGCCGGATCCTCTGGCACGAATATTTCATCTGGCAGGATTATGGCATGGGCGGGCGGGGGAGGCATGTCTTGGGCCCAGAGCGTCAGGCTGGGAAACAGCACAACCAAACAGGTTAGTAGTATTTTCAATTTTCCGTACATATCAAGCCCCCCCTTAAAGTTCCAGCCTGTAACTGCCGCTTACCGCTATGGCAATTCTGGTTGGCAGAAGATCCCGGGTTATTCTCACATTCCTTGCCCGTGGATATACGATTCTGACATCGGGCGGAATTAGGTTTCTGTTAATGATATCGAAATCATTCCCATCGATGCGTACTTCCAGGTTCCCGCTTCTTCCGTCGTTAAGGGCCAGCCCTTCTGAAAACAGTCTGCCGTTGGCATCAAGATGCAGCCGTGTTCCTTCAAAAATGGATTCGTCGAAATACAGCCTGAGCATCAGCATTCTTACGTCCAGGGAATCGTTGCCGAAAAGTGGCTCGCCCACAGCGTCCCTGCCGAAGATGTCGTCTTCCCTGTTCGTAAACAAGGGCAGGCTGAAATACCCGCCGGCACTAACCTGAAAGTCCAGGGCCAGTTTCATCATTACCATGGTTCGTATTTCGTCACCGTCATCATTGTCGTCAAACATGTCGCGATAAATGTGAATTATTCCGTCATCGCCCCCAAGGTATACTTCGTAGGAAAAACCCAGGTACCTTGGCAAGCCAATGACACCTATTCTTTCGAAAAAGTCATCCATGTCGGCTTCAATGCCGCCCCCGGGCAGACCGCCGTTCCATAGGACACCAGACGGCAGCACGGGAATAGTACCCGGGACGATCTCCCTGTCCCCAAACAGCGGCACCGTGTCCGTTCCGTCTTCGCCGAAAACCGCGTTTAGCGTAAGCTTTGGCGTTACGGCATCGAGAATACCACCGGTACTGGCCGCCAGAAACATCGCCATTTCGATACTGTCATTGGCAAACGTAAACCCGTTCATTAAATCCCCGAACGTGTCCCCCATGTTTATGGGTTCGTCAAGAATGTTGCCACTAAGAATATCCTCGTCTATCCAGTTGGTGTTTATTTTTGCGTGTTCCCATTCGAAAGTAAGGCCAACCGTGGCATCTATGTAAAGGCCGCCGTTACCGGCAAGGCTAACCGGGCCAAACTCGAAGTACCTTTTGTCATCGAGCGGCACGAGTTCGATTCCTATGTCTACAATAGCGCCTACAAGGTATCCGTCAACTTCCTCAAAGCTCAGGGTTGCGTCCCTTCCGGTAAAAGCGGTATTCCGCGTCAGAGTTTCCGGTTCGCCGTCGAAACCGAGTCTTTCGCTTGTTACGGCAAGCTTTACGCTCCCTTCAAGTGCCGGATGGAGCCTGCTGAAGTCAAGCGACATTCCCGTTTCGCTGAAATGAATTTCCTGAATAAAATCGGTGACGCTCATTCTGCGATCGTGCAAAGTGGTAAAGTCAACTTCGATAGGATCGATTACGAAATCCTCGTTACCCTCCGGATTAAGGCGAATCCGGTTCAGGTTTGCGACGGTTATACCCATCTCTATCTGAGCGGTACCCCCCCCCGCGAAATTGGCCCCGGTAAATGTCAGGAAGCTTTGTCCACGGTTTACCCTTATCGGTTCGCCATTCAGGTTACTGTCCTGCAGGCTGTGCCAAGGTGCCCCTGCCGAGAATACCCACGGATCCGATTCGCTCAAGCCGGGAAAGCTGTCGCCACCTAGGATTGAAGCTTCCTGCGAAACGGTAATCTGCCCGTTTACGCTCAAGGGCACGGACGGGCCACCGCCGGCGGGACTAAATGTGGCGCTCAGACTAACAAAACTGCTGGACCCCACGTCGGCGTTAAGAAATCCTCCGAACTCTCCCCAGCCGTCGGATGCGGCTTCTATCGCGGCCACCAATGGCTCCGGAAGCCGCACGCTCGCCCCGGGAATGTCGGGAATAAGATCGTTAAGCTGGATCGGGATTCCGCCGGACGACCATGACAGATCCGGGACTCGGATGTTGACCTCTATAGGCGATATCCCGTCGGCATAGTGGCTGGCGAAATCGGCCAGGTAATAGCTCGGATTGAACGACGGCAGCATGGCCTCAAGCTCGAAGGCGGCAAGGAAAGTGATTACCTCCCCGGCATCAACCATGTCGAAGATCCTGACGGCGTAGTTATCCCCGCCCTCAAAGGCATCCTCAAGAATGCCCCTGAACATTGCGGAAAAATCCGCCTCGGTTCTAAGGGGCACGCTTAACCCGAAGTTGTCGGCATTTATCTGCACTGCCGAGGGCAGTCTACAGGAATGCGTTAGAGCGGCGGCAAGCACCACGCCTGCCCAAAAAATGCTTTTTCTTTTCATGTAATGAACATCCTTCTTGTCTTTTGTACATATTACGTGGGGAAAGGGGCCAGGATCAAGTCGGCGATGGGTATATTTCTGCCGTTCCGCTTTTTTATTGCCCTTTTCGACAGAATCGCGTATAATGTCCAACATGAAAGCACACACACTAGGGCAGAGAATCACCGGACTTCGCGGGACTTATTCTCTTGAAAGGGAAACACTTGCGGAACGAAGCGGTATTTCCGTCGATTTGATAGCCAGAGTCGAGGACGAGGGGCTTATTCCGGACCTAGCCACGCTTCTTAAGATAGCGCAGGCGTTTGGCGTACGGCTCGGCACCCTTCTGGACGATTACGAAGAGCAGGGGCCAGTCGTTACCCGCGCCCACAGCGCATCGGCTTCGGCGGCGGCCCTGTCTGCAAGTCGCAAGGGGATTGTGTTCAAGTCGCTGGCGGCTACGAAAGGCGGCCGGCACATGGAGCCCTTTCTTGTCGATATAAAGCCCGGCGTGGTTCGGGAGGAATCCGCCAGCGAGGGCGAGGCGTTTATCCACGTCGTTTCCGGGAACCTCAAGTTCGAGTACGGCAACACTACCGAAACGCTTAAGCCCGGGGACTCGGTTTACTACGACGCGATAGTGCCGCACCGCGTGTCCTGCGCCGACGATTCGCCGGTGCGGATTCTTACCGTCATTTACACGCCCCTGTAAGCGAGGGAATCATGGATTATATAGAAAAAACCATGAGCGCCATGTTGCGCGAAAAGGCCGGGGCTAACCCAGATCACGACTTTATCGTGTACGCCGATCGCGATCTTCGCTTTACCTACGGAGAATTCGACAGGCGGGTGGACGAACTTGCCAAGGGCTTCCTGGCGATGGGCCTGAAAAAGGGTGACCATGTGGGCATGTGGGCGACCAACGTGCCGGACTGGAACACGGTGATGTTTGCCTGCGCCAGAATCGGGCTGGTATTTATCACTGTCAACACCGCATACAAGCTACACGAGCTTGAGTACGTGCTGAGGCAGTCGGACATGGCCTGTCTGTGCATCGCCGACGGCTGGCGCGACTCGGATTACGTTACCATGGTGAACCAACTGGTTCCGGAACTGAAGACGACACAGCGCGGACACCTCAACTCCGAGAAATTCCCGTTCCTTAAAAACATTGTCTATGTCGGCCAACAGAAACAGCGGGGGATGTACGGCATCAACGAGCTGCTCCTGCTGGGCAAGCACTGCGACGGGGCGGAGATGCTGAAGATCGAGGCTTCGCTGGATTGCAACGATGTTGTCAACATGCAGTACACCAGTGGCACGACCGGATTCCCCAAGGGTGTCATGCTTACCCATAGAAATATCCTTAACAACGGCTGGGGCATAGGCGTAAACCAGCGTTTTTCCGAAAAGGACATCGTCTGTCTGCCGGTGCCGCTGTTTCATTGCTTCGGCCTGGTGCTTGGGATGATGGCGACGCTGACCCACGGCGCGACGACCGCGATAGTCGAGTGGTTCGATCCGCTCAGGGTGCTTGCCACTATCCAGAAGGAAAAATGCACCGCGCTGTACGGCGTTCCGACCATGTTCATCGCCGAGCTTAACCACCCCATGTTCAAGATGTTCGACCTTTCCAGCCTTCGCACCGGGATAATGGCGGGATCGCCCTGCCCGATCGAGACCATGCGGCAGGTTATCG
>Ga0209755_10005648_pt1 | contig 14146 bp, 12 predicted proteins | sample TergutCo191P1_FD_187301 | JGI IMG/M metagenome (GOLD analysis project Ga0209755, IMG submission 187301) | Cornitermes sp. P1 segment gut microbial communities from Petit-Saut dam, French Guiana - Co191P1 (SPAdes) (version 2) | ecosystem: Host-associated > Arthropoda: Insects > Digestive system... | reverse complement strand
CCGCCCCCCGGCCGCGAGGATAAATTTTTTTCTACGGCAAATCGCAACTCGCAAGGCGCACGAGCGGGCTAAACTGCGTGCCACTGGCACGCAAGCCCCCCGCGCTGTTGCTCAAACAAGCGATTTACCTACGAAAAAAGTTTATCCACGCGTCCTGGTTGTGTGGGTTGCGCGGGCGGCTTTCGAGCTTAGCAATTTAGGCCTAACTAAGTGCGTTAGTCGGAAAACTTGCAGAAAATAGCCGAAAGTTTATAGGGGATGTGAGCCACAAGCAGTAGGAGATGGGACTAATAACTTTTTTCGTAGGCAAATCGCTGTTTGAGCAACAGCACGGGCGTAGCTCGTGCGCCTTGCGAGTTTGCGATTTGCCGTAGAAAAAAATTATTAGTCCCATCTCCGGGGATTTGACGTCACCCACCCCCCAATCCAGTTGGTGACTGTGAGTCACCAACTGACCAACCACACACCACGAAAGGAACCCACCATGTACAATCTATACCTAGTAACCGACAGAACCCTCCACCCCAACATAGAAACATACGTAGAAAAAGCAATACTAGGAGGATGCACAATAATCCAACTACGAGAAAAAACCGCATCATCAAGAGAATTCTACGAAATAGCGGTAAACCTAAGAAAAATCACAAGCAAGCACAAAATACCGCTAATAATAAACGACAGAGCAGACATAGCTCTAGCAGTAAAGGCAGACGGCCTCCACATAGGCCAAGACGATCTCCCCTACGAGCAAGCGCGCAAAATTTTAGGAGACGACTACTTAATAGGAATCTCCACGCACAATCTAGCGGAGGCACAACAAGCCGCCGAACAAGGCGCGGACTATATAGGCGTAGGCGCAATGTTCCCAAGCGGGACAAAAACAGACGCAAGCGTCACCGGCATAGAAGAGCTTAAGCGTATACGCAAAGCGCTAAGTATCCCCATTGTGGCGATTGGCGGTATTAATAAAAGTAACATCTCACAATTTAAAGGTATCGGCGTTGGCGTTGCAGTATCTTCGGCGGTTGTCGGGCAAGACGATCCCAAACAAGCAGCGCAAGAGTTAAGGAGGCTTATTTCATGAGGATAATGAACAGAAACCAAAAACTGGCACTAGCCGGGCTACTTGTTGCCGTTGGCGTTATCATGTCGGCGTTTTCCATTCCCGTGGGGGCGGCAAGAGTATTCCCAATACAGCACATGATTAACGTAATTGCGGCAATACTCCTGGGGCCAGCCTATGCCGTTGCCATGGCATTCGCTACCTCGGTGCTTAGAAATCTATTGGGCACAGGCACGCTACTGGCCTTCCCGGGCAGTATGTTTGGTGCGCTTCTTGCGGGCGTGGCCGCTACAATGGCTGTGCGCTGGAAGGGTAGGCTACTTATCACCTGCACAGGGGAATTGCTGGGTACCGGAGTACTAGGCGCTATTGCGGCATTCCCGGTAGCCGCGTTTATTTTGGGGCGCGAGGCCGCTGTTTTCGCGTTTGTAATACCATTTACGCTTAGCTCGTTATTCGGCGCGGTATTCGCTTTTGTTATACTTTCGATCTTGGAACACACGGGGGGCATATTATGTCGTTTTCAAAAAACTTAAAGTCGGCATCAGGTAAAATATGGGAGGACGGCTACAACCACCCCTTTGTACAAGGCCTGGGAAGCGGCTCGCTGGAAAAAGAGAAATTTAAATTTTATCTATTGCAAGATTATTTGTACTTACTGCAATACGCCAAGGTATTTGCGACCGCGGTACTTAAATCGGACACGGAAGAACTTATGACGGGCTTTAGCACCAGCCAATATTTTATTTTGGCAAATGAAATGGACATCCACCGCAAATACATGGCAGATTTTGGTATAACAGCGGCAGAGGTAGAGAATGTTAAATCGTCGTTATTTAACAGGGCATATACTGCAAATATGCTATCGTATGGCCTAACCGGGGGGCTGGCAGAGGTTCTTGCCGCAGTATTCCCCTGTGCATGGACGTACCACGACTACACCCTACGCCTAAAGGAGAAATACGCCGATAAACTGGACGGAAATTTCTATAAATTTTGGGTAGAAAGCTACGCCAGCGAAGAGTTTCGCGGCTCCTACGAGTGGTTTTTTGACGCGCTGGATAATCTGGTAGCAAACATGTCAAAGACCCAGCGGGATAATATAGAAGAAATATTTGTATCCAGCGTAGAGTTTGAGTACCTCTTCTGGGATATGGCTTATAAACAGCAGATGTCTATATAGCCTGTATTGTTGAGCCGATATTTTCTAGCTTAAGCTCGAAAATATCGGCATTTTTTGTATTAATTAAGGCATTAAGTAACTCGGTGGTGTTATCAGGGTCGGTTATGCACATAATTGTAGAACCCGCTCCGCTCAAATAAACGGCGTAAGCGCCGTGCTTATGGGCAATTTCCCTAATATCGTCAAGCTCCGGAATAAACTTTGACCGGTACTTTTCATGAAATTTATCTTGCTCTATCATGCGGCCGGCCTTTGCCATATCGCCGCTTATTAGGCTGGCTATCATCACGTTAGCGATAGAAGAGGCGCACACGGCCTCTTTATAAGAAAATTCTTGCGGCAGAACCTTACGCATAGCGTCCGTAGACATTTTATAATCTGGTACGCAAGCTATAAGCCCTAACTTGGGCATGTCTACCTTTACATACTCAAGATTCCCCTCAAAATATGTACTAACCACAAGCCCGCCTAATATAGCCGGGGCAACGTTATCCGGGTGCCCCTCCATGCTACAGGCAAGCTGTAGTTTTACCTGGGTCGATAGATTCATGCCGCCTATGGCGCAGGCAAGCTCTATGCCGCCAACCAGCGCAGAGGACGAACTACCAAGCCCGCGTTCCATGGGTATGCCGCTTGTCATGCGTATTTTATGCGGCTTAAGCTCAGGGGCAATTTTAAGCGCGGTAGATATTATCAGGTTCTTTCTGCCGCGTGGTATTTCCGGGCCCAGGTCGTGTAATACTTCCCACTTTTCGCTTTCTTCCAAAATTTCAAGCTCAAGGTATCGGTTTACGGCAAAGCCAACCGAATCGAAGCCGCAACCTAAATTGGCGCTTGTAGCCGGTACTTTTATCTTCATTTTAAACACTCCCCGATTCGTAAGTAAAGCCCTCGCCATGAAACATCCGAAACTGTGTTAGTATCATAAAAGCTTTAGGGTCGTTTTCGTTGACTATCGTAAGTAGCTTCTGATAATTCTTTTTATCTAAAGTTACCATCAGCATACGGCGCTCGTTTTCGTGATAAGCGCCTATTACCGGCACAATTGTTACCCCACGGCCTATGTTATGCAAAATTTCTTTTACAATGGCATCGTGCAAATCGCTGATTATATATACTATTTTCTTTTTGTTGATACCGGTTTCTAGGTAGCTCATAGTTACCGAAGTGATAAATATAGAGGTAATGGCAAAGAAAAAGGCGTCCACGCTAAAAATTATCAAGGACAGAAAAACCACCACCGCATCAGAAAGAAACAGCCCGACAGAGGTATTCAAGTTAAAATATTTTTTGAAAATAAGCGGTGGAATAGCGGTACCGCCGCTTGAGGCCTTATTGGAATATAAAATAGTGATAGCCACACCAAAGAGAACGCTACCTACTACCATGGATAGCATGGTATCATTAACGAGTGTATACTGAGGTATGATACCGATAAAAAAAGGCAACAAGGAAGCACCTATAACGGTATTAAGAAAAATCTCCTTACCCAGGAAGAAGAAAGTAACAACAAGCAAAGCGCCGTTACCTACTAATATAATAGTAGAGCGGCTAATACCAATCCACTGTTCCAGAATGATAGCCAGGCCTGTAAGCCCGCCGGCGGCTATATTATGCGGCCCCAGGAACATATTAACCCCAATACTCATAAGAATAATTGCGCCGGTGATATATATAATCTTCTTTATCCAATTTTTTGCCGAACTTATCATTAGTACACTTCCTTCCGTCATTATTATTTCAGATTATCTATAAAATATCCTGTAATCTTAATTGGTTTTTAATGCGCATTTTAATATCGGCCGGGGTAAAGGGTTTGTAAATATAGTCGGCCGCCCCTAGCGAGAAGCCCTTTGCTTCATCTTCCGGGCTATCTTTTCCGGTGATGAAGATAACGGGTATATTTTCGGTATCCGCGTCATTTTTTAGCTGTTTAATAACGTCAAAGCCGCTTATTTCCGGCATAACTACGTCCAGTAAAATTAGATCTGGCTTTAGCCTTTTGGTAGATTCTAGGCAGGTGTTGCCGTCTTTTTCCACGTAGACGTTATAGTCTTGGTTTAGAATGTGCATTAGTGCTTTTATGTTCAATGGGTCGTCGTCAACTACTAATACGCTGTTTTTAAGTACGCGATTCAATTCAGTCTCCAATACAGATAGCTCCCCGCCGCTTGGTATTTCACCTTTTGATAATTTTTCTTCTAAAACTTTGGCGGCTTGCGCCAGTACGTGTTCTTGTATTAAGCCCGAAGTGCCTTTTAGCGTATGTGCCAGAAAATGCGCCTTTTTTAGATCGTCTGTGTTGATGGCCTGGCAAATGTCAGTGAATATGTTAGCATATCGCTCGGAAAAATCAAGGCGTAGTTTTTTTAGAAGATCAGCGTTTTCCTGAAAATCGTTAATGTCAGACTCGCTAGATTTTTCAACTCGCGTTAATCGGGCGGCTTCAATTACCTCTGGCGCTTGCTTATCTTTTATATGCTTTGTTAAAATTGCGTCTAAATGCTTCGTTTGTATTGGCTTTGAAATGAAGCCGTCAAAGCCCTCTTTCATAAATTCTTCCGCTATGCCTATCATGGCGTTGGCGGTTAGGACTACTATTGGGTGCGTGTAGCCTAAATCTCGCATTTGGCGCATAATTTCGGTTCCGCTTAAGCCGGGCATCATAAAATCCATAAAAATAAGATCGTAGATCTTGCCCTGCTTGACTTTTTCTATGGCCTCAAGCCCGTTATTGCATGTTTCTACGTTTAGCTGGTAAAAGTCTAATAGACCCTTAGCTACATATAGATTAGCCTCTACATCGTCAACCACCAGAACATTGCCGTATGGCATGGGCTCTGGGATAAATGTAAACTTCTTATCCACGGATATTTCTTTGAACATTTCTAAATTTTGTGCCGCTTCTTTGCCTAAAATATCTGCGCTTACTGTCTGCTGTGGTATGCGCACTACTACATTAGTACCTTTGCCTACTTCACTTTCTATGGTTATTTTTGCGTCCATCAAGGATACCAGGCTATGTACAATTGGCATACCTAGCCCTGTACCTTCAATAAAGCGGTACTCTTGCTCGTGATAGCGCGTGTATTCGTTGCTTAAATCGCTTAGCTGTTCTGCTGTCATGCCTATGCCGCTATCTTTTACAGCTATCTCCAGCGTTTCATTATCTTGCCAGGCTATAGATAGCTCTATAGTGCCGTCCATTGTGTATTTGAAGGCGTTTGATAGGAGGTTATTTATTATCTGCCCAATGCGGAAAGGATCACCGTGTAGATACTTGGGAATATTCTCGTCTACGTTCATTTTAAATTTTATCTGTTCGTTTTTATAGGAAAGATGCATATAAGCGGCATCTGCAATCATGGCGGCTACTTCGTAGTCGTCGCCAAGTAGCTCCATTTTGCCAGCCTCAATTTTAGAGAGGTCAAGAATATCATTGACAAGGCTAAGCAGCGCGTTTGCCGAATGATATATTTTAGCAAAAGATTCCTCAACTTGCAGAGATAGGTTGGGGTTTTGAAGCTCAATTTCAGATATACCCAAAACAGCGGAAATAGGTGTACGAATTTCGTGGCTCATACGTGCTAAAAAGCGTGACTTGGCTCTGTTGCTCTCTTCTGCCACTTCAATGCGGGCTTGCTCTTTTTGTAGCTTAAAGCGGTTGAATGTGCTTGCGTACATCAAGCCGACAGAGGCCATTATATCCATTTCATCCTTTGAAAATGTGCGGACATTAACACAATCTTGCAGAGAAAGGAAGCCTGTTAGCTCTCCGGCCAAAAACATGGGCAATATAGCGACAGATACCACGCCGTATTCATAAAAATGCGTTTGGATAGACGGTATTTGTTCTGATGTGGGGCCGTTTATGACTTTGCCGCTTAGGAGTATATCAAAGAATTCCGGGCTTCCACTATATGGGAATGCAAAGCCCGGGGCGTATTCTTTTTGTTGCTTTCCTATTTCGCTTAGCCATTCATGTTGTTTTACAAAGTACAGCTCGCCGTCTCTAGCTTCGTGATGCCAAATAGCTACACGGTCTAAGCCGGTCAGTTGCCCAATAATGTTCATACCGCTCATAAGCGTATCTATGTTATTGGCGGTTAGTAGAATTTTTGCTATTTGGTTGCCGGCGGTAAGCAATTTTTCGCGATAGAACAGCGCGTCCATAAGCTTGCGCTCGTTTTCCTTGTTGGCCTTGGCGTCTCGCAAATCTATGGTGTAGGATAAAATCATGGTTTTGCCGTTTTGCTTGAAGGTGGTGTATATGTTATCAGAAGGGCGGGGGTTGCCGTCTAATGTTTGGTTCATCCACTCGAAGCGGACATAACCCTCTTTTATAGCCCTTTGGTAGTACATGGAGGATTTTTCTGCCGACGGCGTGCCGCAAGGTTGAAACTCTGGGAAGAATGCGTATATGTTATCTGTAAGCAGTTGCGGGTCGGATATATTAAAGTACTTTAGCGCTTGCCTGTTGGCCGCTACGGGCTTGCCGTCCTCAGTCCATAGGCCAATTACAATGGGCGCGCCGTCCAAAATGGCCTGGTTAAGCTCGCGGGTGTCGCGTTCTCTTTCCAGCATTTGGTGGATGGTACGGGCTAGGTCGCCAATTTCGTCGTCCCGGTCTAGGCCGAAAAGCGTTGTGTTTTCGTTTAAGTTGGCGGTACTTTGGCTTAGCCTGTATAGCGGCGTAAGCGCCATGTGCCGCACAAGCAGAATTCCCGCTAGTATGGATAGCGCAAGTATTATGATCGACCAGTTTGTAATTATTGTAAGGGTCATGGAGATTGCAAAAATACCAAGGTAAACTATCCCTGTACGAAAAGCTAGTCTGTTTTTTCTCAAAGTTTTAGCCCCCTTTAAGTTATCCAGTCTACTATTATACAGAAAACATTAAGCGGATGGTAGCCTAATGTGTTATTTTCTTAGAAATTTAGAAATTTTTTGATTTGATATAGTACTTGACTATTCTTGGCGCCCGTGATAAATATGAAATTGATAATAAGTTTTGGGAGATGCCTATGAAAGACGATAGCGCTATGAAGGTGAATTGCTTTAAGTGTAAACATTATAGAACAACCTGGGATCCGCAATATCCTCGTTCTTGCGAGTTGCTTGGCTTTAAAACTAAGAAGATGCCCTCGCTTGCTGTGTATAGCTCTACTGGTGAGAAGTGTACGGCTTTTGAGGGGAAGAAGTAGGGGTTGGTGCGTGCTTAACTTTTCGCGATGCTTTTATTTCCATGTCTATATCCTCCATACCCATTTCAGCAGTACCCACCCGCACTGAGTTTCTATGGCAATTTACCGTCAGCCGTGGTATAGTAATACCAATGAAAGCGGTGATGTCCTCTTGAAAACAGAAATCCCCAAAATCCTCTCGCCCATGATGGACGTAATTTTTAAGCTACTTATGGGTTCGGAGGGTAGCAAGGACTTGTTGACGGATTTTTTGCTTGCCGTGCTGAACATATTACCAGACGAATTGGAAGATATAGCAATAGCCAACCCATTCCTTTTACAAGAGTACAAAGGGGATAAACTTGGCATACTGGATGTTAAGTTGAAACTGAAAACAGGAAAGGTAATCAATATTGAGGTTCAAGTCGACCCCATACCGTTCATGGAATCAAGAATCCTGTTTTATGTTTCTAAGCTAATCACAGAGCAGATAGGCGAGAGCGACCACTACGAGAAGATTAAGCGAGTAGTCAGCATAATCATTACAGGACACCCACTTATTAACCAAAGCGAAAAATACCATCATCATTTCGGATTGTATGATATTGAAAGCGGCGTTCTGTTGACAGACAATTTGGAAATCCACACCTTGGAGGTTCCAAAAACTCGCAAACTGAACGAGTGTACTGAAAAATCAGACTTGTTAAACTGGATGAAATTTTTTGATGCTAAGACGGAGGAGGAGTTAAAAATGTTAGCTGAAAGAAGCCCAACGATGAAAAAAGCGTCATTGCGCCTTTTGGAACTCTCCGCCGATGAAAAAGCTCGTCAGCTTTACGAGGCGAGGTTGAAAGAGCAGAGAGATGGCTATGCAAGAGAACGTGGTGCGCTGTTTGCCGTTGCCAAAAATATGTTGGAGGATGGCGAACCTCTGGACAAGGTAATGAAATACTTTAATTTAACGCTTGATGATATTGAGTTGTTGAAATAAGGCTTCAATTTCCTATGATACAAAAAAACCGCCTGTTGGCGGCATTTTTGGGGTATTTTCGGGGCTTAAACCCCTAAACTTCCCCCACATCAACAAAAGCACCAGCCTCCGCAGACTTCTCCACCGCCTCTAAAACCTGACAACACTTCATACCGTCATAAAAATCCGGAGAGGTCGGCTTATCCTGCAATATCGCCTGAAAGAACTCATAAAACTCATGCACAAAGGTATGTTCATAGCCGATTACATGGCCTGTTGGCCACCAATACTGCCCGTAGGGATGTATATCTTCTGTCACCTGAATTTTTCTGAAACCCTGTAAGCCCGGCTCATCCTCGCGAGAGAAATATTCAAGCTCGTTTATACGCAGTAAATCGAATTTTATACTACCCTTACTGCCGTTTATTTCAAATGACATATCGTTACTATGACCTGCGGCGAACCTTGTTGCCTCAAAATTACCCAGTGCGCCGTTTTCAAACTCGCATACGAACAATGTCGCATCGTCCACCGTTACATCGCCGTATTCCGCGTTTTCTGACGAACTTCCGCTTAGGCCTGTCATGCGCTCTACTATCGGGCGCTTTTTTATGAAGGTCTTTTGCATTCCCATTACCCGCTTAAAATCCCCAACTAAATAGCGGGCAAGGTCAATTACATGTGCGCCTAAATCCCCATGCGAGCCGGAACCAGCCACAGCTTTATCCAAGCGCCATACTAGCGGAAAGTTTGGGTCTATTATAAAATCTTGTAAGTAATTGCCGCGAAAGTGATACACTTCCCCAATCTTGCCATCGTTAATAAGCTTTTTGGCGAGCTGAACAGCCGGGGCAAAGCGGTAGTTAAAGCCTATTTGATGCTTAACGCCGTGCTTTTCTACCGCGGCTAAAATTTCCCTGGCGTCTTTTACGTTTAAGGCCAGGGGCTTTTCGCAAAATACGTGTTTTTTGTTTTCAGCGGCGGATATTGCGGCCTCTTTATGGAAATTGCTTGGCGCTGTTATGTCTATTACGTCTAAATCATCGCGGCTTACAAATTTTTCCCAGCTTGTCTCGTATGATTCCCAGCCTAATTTTTTGCTGGCTTCTGCCACCCATTCTTTATCGCGGCCGCAGATTGCCTTTTTTACTATTTCTGCCGGTAAATCAAAAAACATCGGTAGTTTTGTGTAGCCGTTAGAATGAGCTTTCCCCATAAATTTGTAGCCCAGTAATCCAACATTAATCTTCTTCATTGGTTTCTTCCCCTTTCAAGGTCGAGTGTATAAGTAAGCCGCTACGTAGCTTAGGTTCAAACCATGTAGATTTTGGCGGCATAATTTGCCCGGCATCTGCCACGGCCATAAGCTCTTCCATTGATGTCGGATACATTGAAAAGGCCACAGCCATTTCCCCGCTGTTTACCCGGCGTTCCAGCTCTGTTAGCCCGCGTATTCCCCCAACGAAATCTATGCGAGAATCCTCTCGCGGGTCGTTTATGCCCAACAGAGGCGCCAATACTTTATCTTGAAGTACAGATACATCCAGCGTTTTGATTATATCGGCCTCAGACGGGGTAGGGAAGTTCAGTTTATACCACTGCCCGGCCATATATAAACCCATTTCGTATTTATTGGCTGGCTGTACCGGTGTTGCGCTTTCTTCCACAGAAGCTACATTTTTAAGCGCCGCAATAAAAGCATTTTTGTCATGCCCGTTTAGGTCTTTTACTACACGGTTGTACTCCAAAATAGCCAGCTCGTCATGCGGGAATATAACTGCCAGATAGTACTGGCTTTCCTCATTAGCAGGATCAGCCGCCTTGCTGGCCGCCTCGTTGCGGTGGTGCCCGTCGGCTATATAAATGCAGTCTATCGCATCAAAGGCTTTAATAAAACCGTCCCGCACTGTGTTTGCATCTATCGGCCAAAGACGGTGGCTTACACCGTCCTCTGCCTTGAAATCATATAGCGGTGGGAATATCTTTATCCAGGCATCCATTAAATTTTTGGGGGCGCTTGCCATACCGTTATCGCGATAGGCCATAAAGATAGGCCCTGTATGCGCTTCGGTGGCTTTTATGTGCTTTATTCTGTCTAGCTCTTTATCCGGCCTGGTTAGCTCGTGGCGCTTGATTATTCCCTGCTTGTATTCCTCCACGCTAACACAGGCGGCCACGCCTGTTTGGGTGCGGCCGTTTGCTTCTAATTGATAGATGTAAAGTGTCGGCTTTTTTTCACGCATATAAATTTCTTGGTCTATCATTTTTTGCAGGTTTTCTTTGGCCTTGGCGTATACTTCGTCGTCGTGTGGGTCGGTTTCTGGCGGTAGATCAATTTCTGCCTTGTCTACGTGCAAAAAAGACCAGGGCTTTCCTTCCACCGCCGCTTTTGCCTCCTCGCTGTTCATTACATCATAAGGAAGCGCCGCTATTTCGCCTGCTTGCTTTGGATCCTTAGGGCGCAGTGCGTTAAATGCTCTTATTGTCATTATATCACCCGCACTTTTACTACATTTGGAAGCTTTTGCACTTCTCCTTCTAAGTCGCCGTCAAACTCGCTGTCAAAGTCTACCATCGTGTAGGCGTACTCGCCTTTGCTTTTGTTGACCATGTTGTCTATGTTTATGTTACGGTCGGCCAGTAAGCTTGTGATGGAGCCTATCACCTTTGCCACGTTGCGGTGTATTACACAAATACGGTTTTTGCCAAGGTATGTACTTTCGCAATCTGGGAAGTTTACTGAGTTTTTGATATTACCGTACAATAAATAATCCCTAAGTTGTGCCGCCGCCATTGTGGCGCAGTTATCCTCAGATTCCGGCGTGGAAGCGCCTAGGTGCGGGATAGCTATTATTTTATCGTTGCCCAGTAAATCTTCTGTCGGGAAGTCGGTTACGTAAGCGGCTACCGTGCCGTTATTTATCGCTTCCTTAATAGCGGCGTTTTCTACTAGCTCTGCCCTTGAGAAGTTTAGAACACGCACACCTTTTTTGCATTTGGCAAACATTTCGCTGTTGAACATGCCTTTGGTTTTTTCGTTTACCGGAATATTAATCGAAATATAATCGCATTCCGCAAGCAAAGTAGCTAAATCCGCCGCCTTACGCACGCCTCTTGAAAGCCCCCAAGCCGCATCTAAGGACATAAAAGGATCGTAGCCATGCACGGTCATTCCTAGGTTTCTACAGGCGTTTGCTACTAGCACCCCTATAGCGCCCAGGCCTATAACGCCCAGGCTTTTGCCGGCAAGCTCTGGCCCTACAAATTGAGATTTGCCCTTTTCTACCAGCTTGGCCACGCCCGTTTCGCTGGCTAGGCCTTGTACCCAGTTCATACCGCCCGATATGTTGCGGCTTGATAGTAACAAACCGGCCAATACAAGCTCTTTTACGGCGTTGGCATTGGCGCCTGGGGTGTTAAATACCACTATCCCTTTTTCTGCACAGCCATCTACCGGAATATTGTTGACCCCGGCGCCCGCACGGGCTATTCCCAGCAAGCCGTCAGATAAATCTTCTACTACTTGAGAGCGTACTAAAATTCCGTCTGGGTTCTTTTCGCTGTCAGAAATTGTAAATTGATCTGCCGAAAGCTGGCTTAGCCCGCATTCGGCTATTTTGTTTAGCGTGAGTATTTTATACATTTTTAGATTCAAACTCCTTCATGAAATTGACAAGCTTTTGCACACCCTCTGTTGGCATGGCGTTGTATATGCTGGCTCTTAGCCCGCCTACTATTCTGTGGCCGCTTAGATTTAATAGACCTTCTTCGGCGGCTTCCTTTATAAATGCTTTGTCTTTGGCATCGTCGTCTGTGGTGAAGGGTATATTCATTAGCGAGCGGAATTCCTTTTCCGCTATGCCCCTAAACAGTTTTGAGTTATCCAAAAAGTCGTACATTAAAGCGGCTTTGGACTCGTTTATTTTTTGTATGCCAGCCACGCCGCCCTGGTCTTTTAGCCATTCCAGGCAAAGTTTAGCCATATAAATACTATAAGTAGGCGCGGTATTAAACAAAGAGTCAGCCTCAGCGTGAATTTTATATTGGAAGATAGACGGCAACTTAGATGCATAGTCGCTTCCTATTAGATCTTCGCGGATTATCACGATAGTTAAACCGGCGGGGCCTATATTCTTTTGCGCACCGGCGTAGATTAAGCCAAATTTTGAAACATCCGTCACTTCGGAAAGAATACCGGAGGACATATCAGAAACCAACGATATATTCCCAGTATCAGGAATATCTAAAAACCTAGTACCGCAGATGGTATTGTTAGAGCAAATATGGACGTAATCTGCGTCTGGCGAAATATTTTCTACTTTTGGAATGTAGCCAAACTTTCTGTCCTCTGAGCTTGCTATAACGGTGGCTTTAAGTACTCTTGACGCTTCCTTGTAGGCTTTGTTGGCCCATTCCCCGGTTATTACAAAGTCGGCCTTACCGTTTTTGTATAGGTTCATCGGAACCATAGCAAACTGCTGGGAAGCGCCGCCTTGCAGAAACAACACCTTATAGTTGCTGGGAATGGACATTAAATCACGCAACAGCGCCTCGGCTTCTTGGTGAATATCCATGTACATTTTGGAGCGATGGCTCATTTCCATTACGGACATTCCGCAATCTTTATACTCGGCCATCTCCTTGCCTGCTTGCTCCAGTGCGGGTAGCGGCATTACCGCTGGCCCCGGCGAAAAATTATAGATTCTCATGTCTAGTCTCCTTCCAATTTATAATATATCACAAGATTGTAATTTTGTATATTGCGTGTTATTCTGTAAACATAAAAAAATAAAGGGGAGAATAATTATGAAATTATTTATCGACACCGCCAACGTAGCTCATATTCGTGAGGCAAACGACTGGGGGGTAATATGCGGTGTAACAACTAACCCGTCACTAATCGCCAAGGAAGGCCGCGATTTTATGGAGGTTGTAAGGGAAATAGCCTCAATAGTAGACGGGCCCATTAGTGCCGAAGTTGTAAGCGAAGAGGCCGCCGCTATGGTGGAAGAGGCCAAGCCGCTTGCCGCTATACACAAAAATATCGTCATTAAAATTCCGATGACCTTAGAAGGGCTTAAGGCTACTAAGCTACTGACCGAGCTTGGTATTAAAACTAACGTAACTTTAATTTTTTCCGCTTCCCAAGCTCTTATGGCCGCCAGAGCTGGCGCTACTTACGTAAGCCCGTTCCTAGGCCGCCTAGACGACATTGGCATGGACGGCATGAACCTTATTTTGGAAATTATCGACATATTTAACCGACATAATATACCGACAGAAATTATTGCGGCCAGTGTACGCCATCCAATCCACGCCATACAGGCGGCTCGCTTGGGCGCCCATATCGCCACAATTCCACACGCAACACTTGTTCAAATGTGTATGCACCCCCTTACCGATTCTGGTATAGCAAAATTTCTTAAAGACTGGGAAGGTGTAAAATAATGCAGAGATTCGATGAAATTGATAAAAAGGCCGTAAGCGCCATACGCGTACTTAGCGCAGAAATGATACAAAAAGCCAAAAGCGGGCATCCGGGTCTGCCGCTTGGCGCCGCACCCACCGCTTATGCTCTGTGGGCGGGCGCTATGAATCATGATCCTCTTGATTCCAAATGGAATAATCGTGACCGTTTTGTACTGTCAGCGGGGCATGGCTCGGCTTTGTTGTATTCTATGTTACACCTTTTTGGCTACGGCCTTACTATTGACGATTTGAAGCAGTTTCGTCAAAAAGACAGTTTA
>Ga0209755_10005647_pt1 | contig 14151 bp, 6 predicted proteins | sample TergutCo191P1_FD_187301 | JGI IMG/M metagenome (GOLD analysis project Ga0209755, IMG submission 187301) | Cornitermes sp. P1 segment gut microbial communities from Petit-Saut dam, French Guiana - Co191P1 (SPAdes) (version 2) | ecosystem: Host-associated > Arthropoda: Insects > Digestive system >... | reverse complement strand
GGGGGGGGGCACAGTAAACATAAATACAACAAAGCTTCCTTGATTATGTAGTGACGTCTCCGAAATTGAGCCTGCCAACTTGACGCTTACATGCTACAAACCCCTACAATTTTATTTTCAATTCAATATGGAAACTTCACTTGATTCACAAAAATTTGGTATAAGATATGAAATCAAAAATCAAAAATAAAAAATCTTTAATTTTAAGTATCTACAAGCACGAATGCCTTTTAAAGAATTACTGACCAGACGTTAAATAAATTAACGTGTGATTAAACTATTTCACGGATTTTTTAATTGACTTTGTTTTTCCTCGTACAAGATCTTGTAATTTTTAAGAAAAAAGAGTACTGTTTTCAAATCGACCGAACTGGGCCCAGACTACTTCCAGTAACAAAGAAATTTGTCATGTATTTTAAGCATACAAAATGTAGTTATATTCATTATTTCTATAACGCAAGTTTGTTTGTTTATAAAGTATCCACTTCAATATTATACTCGAGGAATCCCAAGAAAAATTTTCTTCACGCTGTCCAGGCAAAATGTGTATAAAGTTTTTCCACTCATACAACACTACCCTTTTATTTTATTAATATCGACAAGGCAGTAATATTTGATGAAAGACAAAAGGCACGAAATGACTAGATATTAATACCTTCTACGAAATAGCAACATTTTCAAGTTTTACGTCAGTTCTCTAAATTGTACCGAGGGACATTTGACTACGACGAGAATCGCGATTTAGTGCAGTTTAATGGCAACTAGACAGCAAGCGGCATCTGGCACGATGGACTGGTAACAGACTGCTTTAAAACAAATACCTAAGTCATGTTCGGGTTAAATTTGGGAACTTGACATTTAGAGGGTATGGTGTAATAACCTTCAGTTTCGTGGCTGTAACACTGTAATATTTTCCACAACAATATTCACGAAACATGTATCACGAGTCTCTGAAATTACAAAACTTCAGTAATTTAATCGTTTGTGATGATCAACCACGGCATAATATGACTTCTTGTTTAGACATGAATTAAATAGATTATCGTTCCACACAACATACACGCACACATACATACATACACAAATGTGATCGTCTTGAAAATATTCGTACTTTCATTTCAATTTTCCTTCTAGTTACAGATTTTTTTAATGCAAATTGCTTTTCCACTAGACCTCGTGTCCCGTTCGTAAGAGGTCCAAAGGGTTTATGTTACGAATTTTGTTGAATTTGTTCTTGTATTCATCGCGTGGTCCATGTGTATTTCAGAGGCATTTAACGAAATTGGTCAGTCACTGCCCGCGGACTATCTTCACTGGGTTGATGCAATGCCCGATTTTCCTTGTTATTTTATATATCATTAAAATATGAACTAGAACTGGGATCACAAGTGATCGGCCCTAACTTTTAAAGTTCGGGGGAAACCATTTCTTACTGAAGTTACATAGGCCTAAATTAATTATTTTATTTTGCAATAATTTGCAAAACAATTATTTAACTGCCTTACGAAGATTTTCAGACTAAGGCGGGAAAATAAACTCTGTAGGCGAAGTACATTAAAACGTGAATCATGATTTGGTTACGTATTGAGCTTCATTTACTCCCACACTGGGGACTGCTTTCTACACGTCACATATACTTTACGGAAAAGAGCGAGATTTGAAAATCATTTTGGTATTAATTTGGACTTATATACTGTATGTACACTGTCCTGCTTGTTAAATTGAAATAAATTTATATGTCTGAATATTTATGTAATCACTCGTCGGAATAAAATTGCGATCAAATTGGCTACTTGCATGGATATCTTAAAATAACTTGTTGTTAAGCACTCACGCTTATTAACAATACAGATAACGAGTAAAGTGATATTTTAAACCTTCCTTCAAATGGAACCACTTAATCAAAATACCTTCAATAAGGTTGCCTCATTTGACGACCACTCAACAGCACACAGAAATATCCCGAAGGCGACTGACGTAAGGCTGGAAAGTGAAATACTGCAACCTTTGTGGGAGTTTCGATGTTCATTTGTTTAGCGCCATCCCCTATGGGGTATTTTATGTACTATTATTACGTAAAGTATGGCATGCATTTAAGTAGGTCTTCGTTTTAGACGTATTTTATAATACGCTTGATTAAAATACGTTTTGTAATTATAATTACATAGCTGTTACAAGTTGGAAAAGTACTTTGGTTTCTTTGTTGCTCTGTAATAAACTCGTCAATTTGTGCGTTACATTTTGGAAATAAGCCGTGGCAGAAACATGAACTTCATATTCGATGTTGCGCAACAAGCAGCTGAAGACAGACACATCACATGTCCTTCGACCTACATGGAGCCCAGATGCCTTCAAATACAACTACACATTTTCCCAATTAAACTTACATATTTTCACATAAGTGATCTGTCTTCTCTTGAAATTCTCATATGGTTAGGGAGTTATTTCGTTACGTTTGAGAAGAAACCTCCGGAGACAGTATGTGGACCAAAAAGGAGAGAAATATGAGAACCGAAGAAAGTACGCAGTGATGGAATTCATAATTTATACTCATCACCCAGTATAACTAGAGTACTCAGATCGAGATGTACACGAATGGCAAGAAAATGCAACACGCCTGAAGGGAATAACAAGACAGAAAATTGAGCCCCTACGTATGACGTAACATTGAGGCGTGCTCGTGCAACCATGCTTGAAGTGGAAAAGCAATAAGTATTACATATTCTGAGTGCGTATTTGAAACCTAAGTATCCAGCATGCAATGCGCATGCGCCATATTGTCGTCTGTGACCTGTCCGGCTTTAAAATATTTCACATTATCTGGCACAATTTTCGAAAAACAGTTATTGAACATGAAATTTCTTTTATTATTTCTTATTCTAAGAACTGAGCGAGTTATGATCAAACATCTCTATTGGTCTTCATGCAAAATACCCGCTATTCTTGTCAGATTTTAATGAAAATTGTATTTTCTTCGAAGATTTTCGAAGAATACTCGAATACTTCATGAAAATCCATCCAGTGAGATTAAAGGTGTTCCATGCGGACAGACGGACATGACGAAACTAATAATCGCCTTTCGCAATTTTTCGAACGCGCCTAATAAAAAGCACGAATAATTTTAGTCTGAGAACGTACAGGGGCATGTCGTTATGGAAGATACAGACCTTCATGGAATGATAATACCGAGAGCGATATAAACAGATTGTGAGTGTATGCTTCTAATCCATCTCGCAGAACGCGGTACTAATACTTCATGTTTTGTGCAAGTGGAGTATTGCATAACTATGATTCTCTACAAGAACTCTGCTGCATTTAGTTATGGACCCACCGGAAGTACCGCACACTGCTTCAGCAGCAGATGCATGGAGTCTGTAGCTTTGGGCTGAAGATGACGAAAGTTTATTACAAAACCTCTTCTTATAACTGTAACTAACTGCGTGACAGGCACAGAACGGGAAATTTACTATTTCCAGAACACATTTTATCAAACTGTGGTATGCGTACCTCTATTGGTAGGCAAACCACTGGTCAGTGGTATGTGGCCTTAAACAATCGAAATATGAGGAAGAATAAACATGTCTGAAAATGAACAGAAAATAAGGCACATATATTTGCTAATATGCAGCACTGCTAGCGACATTACATAACTCATCCCTCCTGTTAGTCAAACTTTCCAATTTATTTTTTTTATTTAAGTACAAAAGAAAAAAGTGGTACATTTAAACTGTTAAATTTCATTCACTGGTAAGCTAGAGAAAAAAAACCTGAGAACCCCCATTCTGGACCAACCTTCTGCTAGAAAGTTGGTCCAGAATGGGGGTTCTGTGCTGTGTTTTTCTTCATGGTATTTCTCTTTTTGCCCAGCACAGGAGCTGAAGTGTTCCATTCAATTTCAGGGTCTTCTGTTTACTTGGATGTACTAATGGCACATTCTAAAGCAAAGTTAAAAAGCAATGGTGATAAAACATCTAGTTGTTTCAGACCAGTCTGAACAGGAGTTACACTTGTGTGACTGGTAGTATCTGTACCAACAGCCACAGCCAGCTTCCTTAATTTCTACAAATTTTACTGGCTTACTCTGGCACCTCCCAAGCCTCATTTCTCCTATGCAGTAATCATTTGTGCATGTGTAGTGGGTTAATTTTGATTTCTCCTTCAAACCCAATTACAAAATACTTTTGTGTTCTCCAATCCCACTGCAATATATTCGTACAACATCCTTTCATGTGCAGCAGACCCATGCTTGAGCTGCTGAGCAATTAACAACAGTCAGTTCACTTTTTCAGCCTGCACAGGTTATTTTTGAAAAACTATTACAATTTCAGTAACTTTACACAACTTCATCACACTTCGCAACATTACACAGAATTTCACGAACATCTACCTCTAAATTTGCTTCATGACCGCATCGCTACAAACCTTAAAGCTGCAGGGCACAGATTCTGGACACATCACCCACTCAACTAAAATTGGTGTGAAGGTACCTGATATTTTCATCACATTATTGAAGTTTTCCCATTACATACAGAAATGTATACAAGTTCACATGTACTGAGCAGAAAGCACCAGATAACAGTAAGGTTCACAGATCACTCTAGAGCTGTGAGTACTGAGTATGGAACTTGCTTGATTTCATCCTTCCAGCACCTAGAATTTGGTGCTGGCGCATGGATTTTTTTTTTTAAATTTGTTGACATCTGCCTTAAAGTAATAATGGTAACCAACTGTATTTGATTTCATTTCATTTCACAAGTGGAAAATCCAAACAGTAAACTGTCCTGAACTCAAGCTAAATATGCACATAAACTAGTCCAAGCAAATATGGAGAATGTACACATACATGCATAAAGTGGTAGGTCCATCTTCATTTATAAATAAAATCACTGACTCAGTGAATAATCTAAAGGGATATAAACTGGAAATCTCCTAGGTTCGATGTTCATTGTGTTTTAGTAATTCTTGTACAATAAAAGAAAAGTCACTTTTACAAATAATTATTTTAATATTACATTAGATGTATTTAAAAGTACACCAATAACAATTCAGTGGCTCCAAAACAATTCCTCACAGTTGCATGACACTAAAACACAATTATGAAAAGCAAAAATAATCTCAGTGAGATAAAGCAATGTAGGGACTCACAGGAACACAAAAGGTATTTACATTAACCAGTCACATTTACATTCCAAACCATCTGTTAAGTTCAATGGGCATGTGTACCTCAGTCTCAAATCTGTTAAGAGATTCAACCTGCTGTTGCACATTCAACTTTATGAAGTTACAGACAACTTATTATTTTTTAAGCTTCTCTGAACTTGCTAATACATCTACAAGCATCAAAGATGGTTCATTTTATTTTCACTCATAATATCCCACATACCATATTCTACCTCTACCGACAATTGGGGGGGGGGAACCTTTAAAGAACAAACTATTATTCTGGAAAATGATGTACTCAGTAAGAAGCAAATGGAAATAATGAGAATTGTTTAATACAGGAAGGTGCAATATTAAATAGTCACTCTATATGGCAGTGAAAACAAGTTTTACAGAAATATATAGAACTACTACATCTGTAAACTTCGTCCACCGTCTGATATTCAAAAAGTAAAGCTATGTTTCAGGAACTGGATTAGTTCAAGACATACATCAGGTGACAGAATGGGGAGATAACTGTTTTTTTGGGTGTGGCAGAAACTGTCATTCTCAACAAGTGGCCCACTCCTTCACCTGCAAATGGGAACAGATCCAATCCCTGAAACACAGTGTTGAGACAATAGCCAGTCCGGAAACCTAGCACATAACCATTATATACAGTCTTATTATATGAACCTTTGACAAAATTTTACAGGAGTTAGGGAACACACACAAAGTGGCAAAAAATAAAACATAAAAATGAAAATAAATGAAGAAAAACGGTTTATCAATATATCCGAGTGGTTTGGTAGCTCTGGAATGGAAAAAAACTCAGCAGTAAATGCTGTAAATATACATTCACTGTATGTAAAATTAGCAGTATCAACTCAGAGCTAGAAAGGCAGAAGGTTACGTGGTCAAATGTTTTATACAACACGGACATGTACACTGCAAGATTTCACGAAAATCACTCAAAGTGACACAAAAATGTTCTAATATTACATATGTATCATGCTAATGTGCTCAGTTTCATGCTATAGGAAATTGTGGTCCAGAGCACATACCTATCACCAATAATATGACACAGCTGGGAAACACATGCTAATACTGGAAGCCTCAATTCCAGGGTGCAAAAATAAAAATTCTGAATGACCATCTGTAAGTTACAAGCTGCCAGCCAAAAGACTCTTGACAAGCACACAGATGTCAACATCAGACTGAACATCAACAGTAACTTCAAAATGACGTCCATGGTTTGACAAATAGCTACATGTCAGAATTTTATTCTGAAATCATCAAATAAACATTTGGACCACAGCCATACTGTTCAGTATACCACCTAATACAGAAAAGTGAGAAACACATTTCATAAGTTACAGCCCACTTCAGTGAGTATGCACTTGCAAGTAGTGAAGAAGCCACTGTCCAGTCATTTCTAAAACGTCTGCCGTATTAATGACTTCCTCTCATTATGCACAACTGTGACTCCATTTGTACTGTTGCACAAAGATGGTAAAATCCAGTATCCAAAGGCTGACAGTCAGCGAAGAATTAACAGGCATCATAAAAAACATTTAGGGGCTAGACAAAAAGTGGTTGGCTACCAGGCAATCTCTGCAGAAGGTCATTAATTTCCATTTGTTTCCAAAAGGTTCTTAACTTTTTAAAAACCAGCACTACCAAATATGAACACACACACACAAAGACATCCCTAAAAATTCATTTTACACATTTAGGCAACAAGAAAATTTACTGCATTTTTAAGACATGCTGTATAATCTGTTTATTTTTTATAAAATGCCATGTAGTTCATAACTTTACCTTTCTCTGTTCAAATAATACATTTTTCATAAACCATGCACTAAAATTTAAAAACTGTCCCTGGTAACAAAACGGCTAGCCACTGGGGAAGGCACATTCTACTAGTAATATCGATAAAAATAATGTGTCACCTTTACTTCACATCAGGTGACAAAACATACAAAATAACTGTTTGAGAAGAGCAAAACCTGGTAGATTAAAACAAAAACAATGTTACATTTTGTGATGTGCAACTAACATTTTAAGCATCAGCATAAAATTTTCACTCAAGTCAAGCAAGCATGCTACTGAACAATTTCCAGCTGTACTGTGTTTAACAGTTTTGATATATTTTTTCCACATACAGTAACATAAACGCACATTGTGAAAGTTGGAACTGATTGAGATCTATTGTTATTTTATATCAGTCATCATCTTCAAGTCTGTATTGCTGTGAACTAAAAAAGGACAAAAACTGCTACTTGAAAGTTAGGTGTAACTGAATACAAATGTTTGTAAAGACATAACTTATGAAAAAACAAGGTGTGAAATGTATGGAGTTTTCACAAGTGCTAAACATATACTCCCACTCTAAAAGAATCAAAACAACTAAAACTACCTAAATTAACTTCCTTTCACAGTATGAATCACAACACTACTTTATCAATAGATACATATTTTGGATAATCAAAATACAATAAACTATAATTCATAACAATGAACAAAACCCGATATATTTCAAACCATTAAATTTATCCTCAAGGGTCACATATAATTTTTCATATACATATATATATATATACATATATGCTATTATTACAATTACAATATTTTGGACATAATTATCACGGTACAACTTCTTCTTTCACAAAATGTTTCATTAAATGGTTAAAGTATGTTAAAACTTTTAACTGAAAAACCAACAATGATTAGCACATTGGTGCAGCTATTAATTATATACATTACATCCCAGTCACTTTCTTTCCTGTTACGTTAACATCATGGTTGACTTACTTCATTTATGTATTTCACCATCATTACTTGCTGATTGATCACAACATTTTTTGTCTCCTGAAAAATACGTCAAAAATGGCTTAGATCCATAATGACAAACATATATTTAAGTAACAATAACAGCAAACAAGAATGGTATTAATCTATAAGACAGTAGCTATACGAAAGACAGCCACTGGACAAGTGGAGCATAAACCATAGCTGAATTAACCCCCAAATTATATTCAGTTTTTTAATTAAAGGTTTGAAAGTATTTTTTACTATTTAATAAAAGGTTTTATGAATCATGAAGTTTTAACATCATCACTGTACACATTACTGCAATGATTTGTAAAATGCAACAACGTATTTATGATGTATGGCCCCTAAAGATAAACCTGATGGTTAAAGTTCATCTGAATTAGTTACGTGATATGAATTTTAATATATCATATTTTAAAGGCCTACAATACACAGAAAAAAGTTACTGTTACACAATGATATGAATATTTGTGTCAAAATGCAATGAGTCAACTCACACAGTAACTGGTTCTGAAAATGGGGCTTTCATGTGGAATTATTAAATTCACAAAGTAAATTTTCTGTACACAAAAGAGGAGATACTATTAAAGTCTGCCTGTAAGACATTAATACATTAATCACTGACTTCTCAATCATAATGGTTAGTATTCATAAGGTAATGGTAGTACCACCTATGAGCAGAAATTCTACGTCACCTAAGCCAGTCACCTAAGCCACGTAAAATAAAAAAGTTTGCTAAGAGGGACACGATTCTGCATCATAGCCTTGCCTTGATACTCTGTAAAGAATAAATTAAATTTCTGATTATTAGATCAACCAAAAATCAATAACAGCATGCTATTCTCATGCCACAGTGGACTATGGGAGTAAAGAAGCTCTGTCTGAGCCATGAAATAAAAAAAACATAAATAGAACAATTTAACATGCATGTGTGACACTTGAGCCTCTCAACACACAAGGTCTATTCTTCAGCTTGCCATAATCTAATTTTTAATTCATGTCAACTGAAACTGTTGGATCTGGTCAGGGTAAGTGTAGATCACAGTCTCCGTCTGCCCATTCTGGTCTGTTGTGAGGATGCTGCCTGCCAATGTCTGAGCATCTGTAAACATGTCAGAAGTTACAAACTCTAGTGCTGTATGTTCGGAAGACAGTTTCAAGATAAAATATGGCAAAATGATTTACAGTACCTAAAACACATTACAAAAAGAATGTGATGAACTAGCAGAGTTTACAGCTCTTGATGACAAAGAAAACAACCATAAAATTAAAAACCAACTATGTACTCTGCTGCTGAGACTACCCAACTACCTTCATATATGTCTCCAATTTGTTTCAGCCCATCTGCACCATTATCGAGGAGTCCAGTATTATACAAGTGGAAGCATCAAAGGTTTACACATATGACTGTAAGAACACACAGCACACTAACACACAACTCAAGCTAAAGTAAAACATGCATGATTAAAAAATTCATATATTATTAATCCCAATACAATACTGTTACAAAAAACTGCTGCTTCCTTGATAAATGTCTGAAAATGTATATACAGGGTGATTCATGAGTTATGTACATAACTGTAAGAGATGATTTCCTACGTCTTCATCATAAAAATATTTCCTATCAACATGGATCCTGTTCTCAGTGGTTTTGGTGCTATGGGCATTATTTAATGCTGATAAATGCACTTCAGTGAACAGCACATGCACGATACATAACCTTGAACAAATGCTGTGTGCACCACTGAGTTGAGTATGATAAAAACAAATTACAGTCTTATCTTGTGCACCTGTATATGCACTATTCAAAATTCAGCATGGAGGTGCATTTTGGTTGAGGGTGAGTTTCTCAAAAACCTGCTTCAAGCACAGGTCAGTATAAATTAATGGCAATTATTTCGTGAAGTTAAATTCAGACATAAAATTTATCAGGTAAAAGTTTATTATTTTATTCCATACATTTTCAATAATCCTTCCCTTTTATTGCTTCAAATGGTCCAACTCCATAACCATTCCAAATCAGACACATGTTTATATGAATTTTTTTTATCACACAGACCTAGGAATCATCTCCTAAAAGTTATGTGCATAACTTATGAATCAGTGTAATAAACGTTCATTCACACACTTATTATTTAGATGAATGTGCCATACTATATACCAACAGCAGATGGAAAGGCTGACAACAGTACACAGTTTATTGATAAAGGTGGCAACACTGCATGACCAATTCAATTCAATTACAAGGCTGAAAACAATGCTCATGTTGAGCGTCATTATTAACTATCAGAACTTTCTCTTCATTTGTGTACTTACAGTCATACCCCATGATGTAAGAGAGCATACTCTCACCATACTCACAAGTGGATAATGTATGATGCAGGGTAAATGTTTTCAATTATGCATGAATACTATATGCAAACATATATGGTCACTCATGAACAGTGAAACAGTAAAAATATTTCAAGAGGAAGGATAAATTGGAAATTGTGCTGATGGTCAAAAACATAATGACGGTTTATGAAATACACATAAAAGGTTGGGAACATGTAAACGCAGTATCAAAATTACAGATTTTTACTGCAAATAAATGATACAGAAGGATTAAAGAGTGTCTCCAAGTAGTACGATGTCAGATCGTCCAAACAAACATTATGTTTGAATTTCGAAGTAAACATATACTCGATATGTATAATTATACACAAGTACTTCAACAAATTTACCCTAACTTTTTTGTATTTTCATTTCACAAAATCTGGTGTGTGTAGTCGATTTATGGTGCAGGGTAACTGAAACAATGGCATATAACTGGCATTATCAGAATACTTCAGGTCAGAATATGTCAGCTTGAAACTATATAATGTACTTACTGGAAAGGAAGACTAAAATTTTTTCTACTTCATCATCTGAAAAGCAGGAGGTAGCCCTAAACACTAAACACCAAAACCAACACAAAGTATAACATGTTATGTACATATATTTTCTTGAAAAGTGAAGACTGTGAAGTAGGGTCATCTTATATTGAGGTCAATATGGCACACATTACAAAGATAAATGAAAATATCACCCACTGTGTCAGTAAGTTTTTAAGTAAGGACACATTCATCTATTTCAAACACACACTAAAAACCTACAAATACCACAACACACAACTTTATAAGATACACTTCTATTTTTAAGTTGCAGTGTAACCACAACAGAAGAGTATGCCTTATGATAACTTCCACTCAGTGAGAAAAATGTTAAGTAAAATCAATTTCTTACTATTTTTGGAAAGAAATCACATAAAATGAGAACTTTTTCCAGCATTTATAACAATGCATGTGATTCCTAATTACTGCAGCATACAAAATTAGAAACCTGCAGTTATAATGAAGAGTACATGAAACCACAATACAAAAAATTGTCCCAGTATATTATTCTAGTAAGTTCCACTGTACTTACTGTAAGCATCTTCAGTCATTTCCTCATAAATCTCACCAGAACCTATGGGTTTATCACCCTTGGTTGCCTAAAAAAATAAAGAGAATCAGCAACAATTATGTATATACAGCACAATCCTGACTTCAGGGTCCCAGATTTCAGCTTTCCCACATTTAAGGATCACTGTTTCTGGTCCCAGCCAGAATCCCACAGTAGTAATTCATATATATATTTTTTCATTTTAAGGTTTCTTGACACCAGATTTTTCCCACACTAAAAATGCAAAAATTCGGTCCCTACACCCTTCTGGACCCTCAACTTAAGGTTAATTTTTACATCTTTGGAGTTCAGGTTGCATTAAGTAACACCATTATTATGTGCAATGGAAGTGAAATGATGTCAGGATTGACTGACTAATTGTGAAATATTGCTGTGGTGCACTACTAATTTTCAAGGACTAGTGTGTGTATGAGAGATCGGTCAAAAGCCTGCCGCAGGAGCCATTTACTTTAAGAACATTTCCAACTCATTTTTATTGGCTGATCATAAATCATGGGAGTTAATGTATCTTATATTTGGCCATGAACCGCAATGCCAATAGAAGAAAGGACTCAAAGACTGTCTTGTACAGTGAAAACATAATTTTAGTTTAGTTTAAAGTTTTTTTCTCCTCCATGTCCCATATAAAAAATACACAATGGCCTGGGGCAAAAATGTCACTAGTTTTATCAGAACCACAGCTAAAGAGAGTCTTGGTCTGTATGAAATGAAGTAACACAAACCATGGTTTGATGAAAAACGTTCATGATTTTGAAATCAAAGGAAGCAAGCTAAAATGTAGTTGTTACAGGATCCAAACTAAAGCAATGTAGATAATCTACACAATGTAAGATGTGAAACTAGTAGGCATTCAGGGACAAAAAGAATGAAAACCTGGAAGTTAAAATTGATGACCTTGAAACTAACAGTAAGACCACAAATATCAGAAACTTGTTGAGGGGCATCAAGAACTTTAAGATGGGTTACCAGCCTAGAAGTAGCATATTAAAGGATGAGAAGGGTGATTTGGTTAGAGACTCCCAGAGTATTTTGGTTACGTGGAGGAACATTTCTCTCACCTACTGAACATACATTGGGTTAATGATGTTAGGCAGACAGAAATACATATAGCAGAACCACAAGTGCCTGAGCCCAGTGCCTTTAAGGTTGAGATGGCTCTGGAAAGCTAAAAAGACATACATTACCAGGTACTGATCAAATTCAAGCAGAACTGATTAAAGAAGGGGGAAGGACAATTCATTCTGAGATCCATAAACTTATTAATTCTCTTTGGAACAAGAAGGAATTGCCTGAAGAGTAGGAGTTGATCATTGTACCTATTGATAAGAAGGGTGATAAAACAGACTGTAGTAGTTACAGAAGCCTATCACTTTTGTCCACTACATACAAAATTTTATCCAACATCCTGCTGTCAAGGTTAACCCTTCAGCAACGGAGGACATTTAAATTCCCACCTTCTCCGTGGACAGAGGAGTTTAAATTCCCTACCTCTTCAGTGTCATCATCTATACGTGGTATAGACCTTTGATTCTTCACATGTCACTGGTGGCCATACATAGTGCAGACCCTTGCATGGACAGATTCAATCTCCTCTCACATGCACAGTTTTTGAGCTATTAAATTGCAAGTGGTTTCTCTTTATTGCTTAAGAACTGTGCTTTCAGAATACAATAGTTAAAATAGTCTGTTTACAACGTAACATTATGTATTCAGGAGTTAATTTTCCTATTTAAAAATGTCCACCTTCAACTGTCAAAAATGTGCACTCCGAAAATTCTGTTTTACTCAAACTGAAATAAAGCTACAGTCTGAACAATGTATTTTGTAGCCTAAGATCTTAGGTTTCTTCTGCTATTGGAGAATGTTTCATTTATAAATGCTACATTGCATTCTGTAGTTTGAAATATTTTCCTCATCGTCTACTCGGACGCTGCATGGACTTCATTTCTGCTGCTGGCTTGAAGTCAACACAGATATCATGTGTCAGTTCTTTCTGTAGACAGGCAGAGAATAATTCAGCCTTTCGTCTGATGTAGCTATTAACATATGTTCTGTAATAGCTGGTATTCTCCCTGCACGTTTTCAGTCAATGCACTTCGTTCAACTGTCAACTCAGGAGTGATACTGGGCGCATAGTACTGGCAGAAAAAGGTCTGACAGACAGTGAAGTGTTGGAAATTGTGTAGAATTCAGATGAAAGTTTCAGTGATAGTAACAGTGACAGTGTTAGCAGTAGCGATAATGAAATTGATGACACAGCTGTAGCAGATGCAATTATAAATGATGAAAGTGGTGATGGAGAGGAAATATTGCACCAAGATTTCAGGTGGGAGACTATGGACAATTACACAGGACAGAGAGAAGTGTTCAGTTGTGATTTTGGACCCAGAAATGGCACAGAAAATGTAAATGACATTGTACAATGTTTGGAGATGTTTTTGACAAAGAAACTGTACAACAAATTGTAAGAGAAACTGATAGGTATGCAGAACAATACAAGAATGCCCGAAGCAATCTTTTCTCATTTACATCACTTGTGAGGTCATGGACACCTGTCACAGAAAGTGAAATTTACACAGTTTTAGATCTGTTTTTAATGACAGGCTTGTGCAGAAACCAACAGCCAGGTCAAACAGAGTTATTCATAAGTCCATGAAACATTTTAAAAATTCGCAACAAATAAAATACTCAACG
>Ga0209755_10005646_pt1 | contig 14151 bp, 9 predicted proteins | sample TergutCo191P1_FD_187301 | JGI IMG/M metagenome (GOLD analysis project Ga0209755, IMG submission 187301) | Cornitermes sp. P1 segment gut microbial communities from Petit-Saut dam, French Guiana - Co191P1 (SPAdes) (version 2) | ecosystem: Host-associated > Arthropoda: Insects > Digestive system >... | reverse complement strand
AAACCAAAAACTATTAAGGCATATCTCATACTTTAAAACTCCACGTTGATGGTTGCTTCAAGAATATTACGCGAAAATTCATGCTTTAACTCCGTTTGTCCCGGCTCAACTCCGTTTATGGCCGCATATCCGGGCAAATTTGTACTCACGCCGTTTATTACTCCTTCTGCATTAACAAAAGTATCTTCATCGCTGTAATGCAGTTTATAGGTATTTTCAACACCCATAATACCGTAATTTATTGAAAGCCAAGCATTTTTAGAAATTGTATAATCAATTCCTGCCATCCATTGATTTTGCACGGATTTTACAATAGGAACTATTCTGAGAGGGTCTACTCTAGCTCCAAAAGGATTTCCCGCAGGAACTTGCAAACCTAAATCTTGTACCTGCTTTCTTTGAGCCAAAGCCCCAGCAACATTTAAATCGGAACTTATCTGCTGATAACCAAAAGTCAAACCGAACCTTCTGAAGAAGCGGTAATAAAAGCCTGCGTTTATAAAGTCGCTTGTATATTCCACCGTGCCATAATCCAGCCACTCCTGTTCTTTTGCACTGTGCTTATAGCTTCCGCTCAGTTCAAGAGGATTTTTTTCAAAACCAAAAATTCCCAAAACATCTACCTTTGCTCCGCCGCCATATTCTGTATATTTAGCAACTTTGGCATTGGCATTGGCAGAGAGTTGCTCATAATTTGCGAACAATCCCTTTGCTTCTGCCAAGTTTTTCCAGTTAATTGTAAAAATCTCTTGAAAACCTGTGCGGTTAGAAGTAGCAAAACCGCTTGGCAAAGCCATTTGCAAATTGAGATCTGAAAGTTCTTCTAAAAGAGCTAGCTCTGCACGTGTTAAAGCGGACGGATTCCAAGAAGTTTTAGCATAAGGGCTTATATTGTAGCTCATAGTTTGCGAGTTAGCTTCTCCAGGTGCTCCTGGACTAAGCCCTACATCCATAGGCGAAAACTTGGGAGTAAAGAAATAAAGAGCGTCGAAGGTGGAGTAAAGCGGAGAATAAACTCCGTATTTGCTCAAATTATATGCTTGTGTTGAACTTTGGCTATTGCAATTCGCATTGCCGCAACCAAAATCCTTATCTGAGTTTAGTACGCGGCGCGCAAAAAACGAAGGTGATTGAGCAACATTATTAAACCATGCGGAATCATTGCGAATAAAGGAACTGGAAAGAACGACATTCACAACGCTTTTATAGCCCAAATCCATCTGCGCAAGTATGGCATTGCCGGTTTCCTGTTTGCTGGTATTTGTATTTATAACCGATCCTTCTCCATCATCAACTTCAACAAAAGTGTAAACCTTATCATCTGAGCGGGCAAATTCTCCTACAAAATTTGCAATCAAAGATTCATTACCCAATATTCCCGCTACATCCACGCCTGCCCTGCCCGCAAAAACATTGGTTTTTTGCGGTAAAGAATCCAAAGTATTGATCAAAGACTTTTTATCAAAATCTCTTAATCGAAGACCCGTGGTGTCATACGTTTTGGAGGTGCTCTTATCGTCTGCGATAATCAAATAAGTTCCGCCAATCAGCAGATTTTTCTTAATAGGCAGCAGCTCAATGTTGCCGCCGAATAAAAATTTATCAAAGCGGCCCGCCTGCGTTGCTCCGGCAATACCCTCGTTGGGAAGCATATTGCCCATTGCGCCGCTCGCATCTAAATAACCGGCTCGGCGAAGCCGTGCACCCAACGCCTCAACGCGAAGCTCACCCAAAGTTTCTCCAAGTTGAGGACGGAACTGCAAATTGAAGCCCTGCAAATTTCTTTGATTGCCTTCTTGTAATGCCTCTTTTTGCGCCATTTCCCTTTTGCGCGCAAAAGCCACCGGTTCATACATAATATCAAAACCCGGCATATAAAGAGTTAATGGAGAATAAGACTGGCGGAAATCTCCAACAACCCAGTAAAAACTCTCGCCCCAATTGCCTTCTATATTCATCCACGGAACAGCTACAATTGTAGAAGCGGTAGCAAAATATTCCTGCATGCCTGCGCCTAAGCGCAATTTCAAATTGGCACTTATAACATCCCAAGGGCGGAATTTAAAATCCAAGTCCACCTGCACAAATTCTGCTATTTCATGGCTTGGCATTTTATTTGTGAAAGTTCCTTCAAATGAAAGGTTGGCTTGTTCATTAGAAATAGGATTAGGCTTTTCTTGAGGAGATTTAAAATGAGAGCTAAAAGACGCACTTCTAACAGTTCCCCCAATTTCAATTCCCTTGCGAGCATTAATATCCTCAACCCTGTTATCTATTTCCTGCTCAATATTGCCCGTTGCAAAAGCAAGAGAGCAAGAGGTAAAAAAGGCAAAAATCAGTTTTTTATTCATATCTCGCGCCTCGCTTTAAAACCAAACCTTTGTTTCGGCTTGAACATAGTGAACTTTCCAATCATTCTGCGGCAAAAACTCATCTTTATTAGTCATATATCTATAACGAAAATGCAATCCGGCCCGTGCGGCAAAATCCCAATCAAAGCCAAAGCCCAGTGATGTTTGCAAAATATTTATGGGAGAAAGCTGATACTCGTAAATGGCCCGCGGATATAAACCACCAGCACTACCACTATAAGTATTAGCAGAAAAACCTGATACAGTTTCCGCATAAGCTTTTTCTGCACGGAACATTTCAATGCCAAAAATTAAAATTGCATGCAAATTCGGAGTGACTGCGATAGCAGGCTCGGATTGCGCAAATAAATTCCACATAAGCATATCACTTGAATATTTATCAGTATAAGCAACCGGAACAAAAGAAGTTGAAACACCGGAAAGTGCAGTGTAGAGAGATAGCATTATGTTTCTATCGGTGTTAAACCAGTGCCCTATATCGTAGCCCATATCTAAAGCTATGCTGGAATTCCACTTCACATTCATAGGCATATTGCAAGCAGCAGCGTAAGATTCGGCTATTGCTGGTCTTGCAAAATTAAGTTGTGCGCAATAAAGCGCATCTTGAGAGCTTTCATAAGGAGTAAAAGAATCCCAAGTTTCTCCGTAGCCACTACGCAAGCCACCTCTCTGGTCGCTAAGTTTATAAGGAGAGTTTCCAGTACTCCCCGCAACTCTGTAAGCATAACGTCTTGTTGCATCACTGCTGGCGTAAGCGGAATCTGAATGGAAGTATGGCTTGTGCCTAGTCCAACTGGTTGAGGTTTCCCATAAATACCTTCCAGCTAGATTATATTTAAAACTTACTATATCTGCACCCTCTTCAACCTGCCTGTGAATACCGTATTGCACATCAAAACGCCCACGGTTAAATTCCGGCTCTAATTTAATGTTTGCGCCCATCATATTAGGCCCGTAGCGGAAAGTTCCTGCTCCAACATAAAATTGATCTTTGCGCCATGAAGAAACCCTATCAGGATTAGACATTGAATACGGAGAATAGAAATCTTTGGGCAAATAGATAGCTTCCAAAGTTATGGATTCCCAATGCTTGGACTGGGCTTTTAGATAAGCACCAAAAGCCGGAGTGGACTTTTTAGAGCTAGACTTGGTAGCATCATAGCAATCATAAGTGCGGAGAGTAAGATTGCAAGTACTGGTAGGACGGAAAACCGTGGTATCGTCCCAGCTAAGCGCCAAATCGAAAGACAAAAAGAATTGCGGGGTTAAATTACCTTTTAAATCCAGAGTAGCAACATGCAAATTCTCATATTTTAAACTGGAATCAGGATAACGAATAAACGGAGAAAGAGTAGTTTCATATATTTGCATAGGATCAAAAGTAGCACCCATATAATTTGCACCTACCACTAAACTGGCTTGCCCAAATTCAATTTTTTCCTTTGCAAAGCGCCCGGCTATCACAGTACCGCGAGTATCATAAGTTCCCACCATTGCAAGCTCGCTGTTATCTCTGGTGTTAAGACGCAAACCATCTCTGGTTCCAATATCTATACTAGCCGGTTGCGAAAGCATCAACTGCGCTTTTAAATCCCAAGGCAATGTATGCACATCCAGCAACATACCGCCAAAGGGGCGATTTGTCCAAAATGCTCTGCCACCTTCCTTCACCGGCTTAAAGCTCTTTTCCTTGTAATAAGTGCTGACAACTTTTTCTTCTTCGTAAAGCTCGTATTGAGAAGCAAAACGCGGACTGGTTTCACGCTCATATATGCTAAGCGGGCTCTGGGTGGTCCAAATAACTCCACCCATAAAGAGTGCCGCGCCGAATGCTCCGCCACGCATATCCAAGCCAACAAGCATATTTTCCGCTACGGAAGCTCCGTAAAAATCGGTAGAGGGATGGAATAACTGCACTCTCTCCCCAGTATTGCCAAAGTTTTCCCTATTGGGATTAAAAGCCTGCCTATTTGTGTAGTAACCGCCAAAATCAAACGGCAAATAAAGATTGGAGAACACGGTTAAATAAGAAGCCGGAGAAATTATAATAGAAGTGTTTAACGCAGAGTTTATAAAAGTACGCATTTTTTCATCACCTTGCAGCGAAGGAAGCTTGAGATATTCATAATGACCAAGCCTAACGGTAAAATCACCGGAAACCGCAACTGGGGAATCGTCTTTGCTTATTACCGTAGAAGCGGCGTATTCTCCAAGAGAATCCAGACGATCTTCTACATTTTGCGCCCATGCAATGGACACGAAAAGGAACAAACAGAAAAATTTTTCTCTCATTAAAGCCTCACAGAACGTTGCGGAACGGATAACCGGCAGGACCCTGATATTCTTCACCTACCTTTTTAATTACTATATCGTCAAGCCAAACTTTGAAATACTGATTTTCATCTTTGCGAACTTCTATTCTAAAACCCTTTACATTACTCCAAGAAAATGGCAGCATAACCTCTCTTTGATTTTTCGCATCCCAGTAAACGCCCGTTTCTCCGAATAATTTCAAAGGAATTGAAACTTTTTGCCATTCCGTTGTTATATCTCCAAAACTTTTGGAGCCTATTTTCACCTGCATGGATTCACCATTGCTCTTTACTCCATCGTCCACCAAAACATATTGGGCTATTTCGCCGCCTTTGTCTCCTTTAATCCAGAATTCCAAAACTCCCTCTTCCAAATAGGAAATCGCATTCGCAGAGCCGGCTATGCAAATAGCAACGCCGGAATAATCACTGGCAATAAGCTCTATTTCCATGGATAAATCGCCTTCCATCGCAAATCTGTCGGTCATTTTTGGTGGGGGATTTTCACGGGGATATTGATATGTGTAGCCACCACCTCTGGGTATGCCTTCACGCATTATTATAACAGCTACGTCTTGATCTACGCGAAACGGCTTAATGGTTTTCTTTTCAAACCGCTGGGAATCCCTGTCCCGATAGTTGCTAAATGCAGCTGAAGAAACAGCAAAAAGCAAAAACAGAACCGTTAAAAACACGGGAATAACTTTATATAGCGCAAAATTTTTGAAAAACATAAGAATAATATACATTTTTTTTCACGAAACAATGCAATTTATTTCACAATTCTCAAAATTTTTGCTTTTATACGGCTTTTTTTCAAAAAAAGACTTCAATTAACAATCCTTATTGTTTTTATTTGCGAGCCTTGCCTTAACCGCAGAATATAAACACCTTTTTGCAGATTGAGATGCTTAAGAGAAACCTCGCTTGAACCGGCATTTTGCCAGCCGTTGAGCAAAGTGCCCATATTTTTTCCGGAAAGCGCATAGACATCCAGTTTTGCATGCCCGCTTTGCGCAAAATTAATCTCTACCCTGCCCTGCCCTAAGGGCTTAACCCCAAAAGAGCCACTACCCGAAGGTTTGGCAATAATGGGAGTTTCATACTCCGGTATTTCTGTAGGCGGAGTGAAAGGGCCAAAGGGAGTTCCAGTGCCTGTTAAGGTTAAATTCAGCCTGCCTATCCCGGAAAGTTTTTCTCCGTCTGTAACAATGGCTAAAAGGTGAACCACTCCGGTTTGGCCCAAAGCAGGCGTATAGATATAGGTGGTATCGTTCCCTTTTACTAATGTTCCGGGATATTGATCGTGCTTATAAACAATCTCAAATTTTACATCGTCTCCATCTATGTCACTGCCGCTAAAATTATTACCCACAGTTATAGTTATAGGTTCCGTATTTGGCCTAGTTAAGTTTCTGTTAGAAATTGATGGAGCCATGTTTTGAAGCCTTAAAACAACGCTTGATGAATTGTTTCCAACAGATCCATTGCTTCTAACAGTGTAGTTGAGAGTTACGTCTTTAAACGCAACATCGCGCTGAGATTCATCCGGAGTGAAAATCACATCTTTATTGTTGTTAGAAAGAGCAATGCTTCCTATTCCATCCGGTGAAAGAGAGAGCGATCCCGGTACAAATTCAATTCCTATAGCATCACCCGTGGGATTGCGAACCAATAAATTATCTGTCACATTCAAGGTTCTGGGAGATCTGCGGCTAACGTTGAATGGATTTACTGCGGGCACAACAGGACGCCTGTCGGTTATGTTTATTATCGCCTTGCTCCGAACTGTAACGTTGTTTCTGGTCACCTCATAATTAAACCTGATTTGAGAACTTGTAGAACCTCTTTCCTCAGTTTTATATATTATGCTTTGTTTATCATTTGCAATTGAAAGTTCACCGAGTTCTATTGCGTCAATTTTCGTAATATCACCGGATAAACCAAGCGTGCTAGCATTTAAAACAATAGACTCACCGCATTTAACGTTTACAATAACATCTTTGCTTTTGGGATGAGTTGCCGGTATGTAATCTGCCCATTTCTTTTTGCCTGATCCAGTCATATAGTTTAAAAAATATCGCCCAGAGCCATTGGTCGCCGAAGTGCCCGTCAAGTCGCTAATTGAAAGGGCAGAAGTATTTGCACCCTTGTTAAACATAGAAGATAATTGAACATTATTTTTGTCGTTCTCCTTTAAAGCAGCACTCGCACTCCACATGCAATTGCTAATGTTATTATTGTCCATCCAATTTGTCCAAGTATCAGAAGCTACGGAATTCATGCTTCCATCGCCATCAGAACTAACCGCACCCCACTCTGTTCCAAACACCGCATAGCCAGCAGTTCTTGCAGCTGCTGCAGAAGTTCCAATCTCTCCGCTTTGCGCATGAGAATTTGCATAAAAATGAAAGGTAAAAGCCACATTGTCGCTTTCAGCTTTAGTCGCATTGTTATTGCTATAATTGCTGGCCTGCTCAGAAGGCTTTTGGCTATAAAAGTTGCTACCTATCAAAATGAGATTGTTGTTGCCAGTATTGCGAATTGCATTTCTAATAGTATTTGAGTAGCTTGTTATCTGCGATGCGCTTGCGGCAACAGGCTCGTTGTATATTTCCCATATTATATTAGGAACATTTTTGTATTCATTTGCCATATCTCTGAAAAAATTCGTTGCTAAACTAGTTTCATTGTGAGCATCGTGCGAATGCCAGTCAACAATTACGTATATATCGTTCAATATAGCCGCATCTATCACTCTCCTCATCAGATTTTTTTGATTTTCTGCATTAAAATAGTAACCGTGCGTTCCACCGGCATCGTTTATTTCCCCAGAATTTTGTCCCTGACTATTTTGCTTGTAATACCTTATACCCATTGCAGCGCGAATCACGCCTATCTGCATTTCGTCAACAAACCAGTCCACAACTTCCTTCCTGTAATAAGAAGATCCATCGCCATCGCTCCAAAACAAGCTCGGACCTTTCAACTGGACAACTGTAGAAGATGTCGTGGATGTTCCTCCGCAAATATTATTGCCGCAAACCTTTAATGCGCCAAAATGGCTAACAGGGCCCGCAAAGGCAACAGAGGAGAATAAAAGAGCGAATGTAATCGCTAAAAAGTTGTTTTTCATAAAAGTCTCCCAATATGATTTATATATATATAAATATAGATTATTTTAAGTTAAAGTAACAGAAAATTGTCACTTTTTCGAAAAAAATGCATTTTTGTGTGATATTTTATACAGTAAACGCTGATTTAGTAGCTCTGCGCTATATTGGAACTAGGCGAGTTGACTTCTTTGTTAAAACGTCAGAACCCCGATTAGCCTGATTAAAGGATTTACGTGATTATATACAAAATATTACCGTAGAGACGCAATGCATTGCGTCTCTACAACAAACTTGCCACGCCCATAAGCTACAACCCAAGCTTGCTCTTCGCCTCTGCCAAAGGAACCCCCTGCTCCAAAAGTGCAAAGACCTTTTCCATGCCAATAGCAATGCCCTTGGCCTCGCCCATAGCCATAGCTTCCTCTTCCCAAACCTCACGGGCCTCGTCTATGTTCCAATCTCCATAAAGCATATTGTAAACCTCCTGCGAGTGTCTCTCCAAAAAATCCTTCAACACATTCTGACGTATGCAATCAGCCATGGCCAACTGGATAGCTTTACCCAAACCCATGGACTTAACATACTCCTTAACCAAATATACAAAAGTTGAGTACTCTCTCAAAACAGCACAACGATTGACAAGCTCCTCATTGTGGCCCTTGTTGATGTTGTAAACCTTAACCGTAAGCTCAAGATTGGGAACCTCGCCTTCACCCAAATCCTTAAACATATCGGACAATTTAAGCTCCTGCTGCTCGGGTATATCTTCATTGCCGTTGTACAGAACTATGAACTCAGGCTTTGGGATGGAAACCCTTTCTTTGCGATAACGTTCCTTCCGGTCAACTATCATTTCATAAACATCCGATATATACATCAGAAACCTCAGTGCCATATTGTTGTTAATCGTAGATTGGTGCTCCACCAAGACCACTATTTTGTTGTCCAAAACGAATGAAATGTCGTTTTGCTGCCCTTTGACCAGTACATTGCTCAAATTGGTTATTTTTATGTCCGTGTCCGGCCCATAGTTTGTTTTTTCCACGGCGTTGAACAAGGCCAACGAGTTCTCCTTTATGCTGAATAGCATGGTGAAAACGCTGTTCTTGTATTCACGGCTTGCGTCGTCTAAGTTTTTAGACATTTTGAACCTCCTATTTTTGTTCATATTACTTAGACGCATTTTAAAAGATTTTTTTTTGAAAAAGTGACAAAAAAAATGAAAAGACGCATTTTTGAGCTATTTTCGCCGTTATATTTTGAAATCATTCTCAACTCTCCACTTTCAACTCTCAACTAAGCCATGATATTTGACTTTTTCAGCGTTTACTATATTTATTATATGCTAAAACACCTTAGGAGGTAGCCCATGTTAAAAAAAATAATCGCAGCCAGCGCTATATTTGCGCTTTTTGCCTGTTCCAGCGACAGCGATGACCCACCGCCTACAGTTGGAGGAGGTTCCAGTTCTTCGCACGATGACTCTCAATCCAGCTCTTCGCATGATGGCTCTGGCAATAATCAATCCAGCAGCTCTGCCACAGAGATTGAAATAGCTGAATTTTTCACTAATGCAGCTTCAACCGCAACATTCGGCGGTATTAAGAACTTCGCATATGGCTATACATTAAAAGCCAATAATGCGGAAGATCTAACCCAATTTTGGCATGAAGATTGCCCAACCGAAGCACAAGATGGGAAGCCGGACTCCAGTTGCAGATTAACTGAAATTCAAGCCGAACTTGCAATTTTGCAAAATCGCCTTACAAATCAATATTCTGACCTTCACTATGAAATTCATCTAAACAACATCAATGCAATAGGCAATCGCGGTGCTATTGAATTGAGACAGTATGACTTAAACCAAACTGGAGACCAGGCTGCGCTAGGTTTAGATATAGCGAACACAGCACCGCTTAACGGAGTGACCGCTTTTGCCTATACATATAATGGGGGTACCCACAAATTCCGTGCAGTAACCGAAAGTGACACGGATTTCTGGGAGTATGAAGTTCCCAAAACAACAACGCCTGCTACCATAGTAATCTCGGTAAACAAGTTTGTAGGCATGGGTATTTTATCTGGAGAAGACGGAGAAGATGATGATGTACCTTTTGACATTTCAAGAGTTGCAAAATTTCTGTGGGTTGTTGAATACACAGAACCGCTAAGCTCGGAAAGCAACAAGGGAACGATTTTGATAAATGACTTTAAAGCACAACTTTAGAGTTAACAAAAAAGCCCCTGTTCGTTGAACAGGGGCTTTTTATTATATATGGTTATTTATTTAAGAACAATCTTATTTGTGTAGCCAAGAGACGGAGCACGGAGCATATAAACGCCTGTGGGCAAGTTGCTCAGGTTCATCTTTTGGTTTGCAGGAGTCAATGTCTGTGTATGAACAACCTTGCCATGCAGATTAATAACCTGAACTGTAGCTGGCTTTGCAACTGCCATATTAACAATTTTGCCAACCATATTGAAGCTCACAGCATCTGCTACTTTAGCACTAACAACAGGTGATGTGCCACATTCACCGAACCAGCCAAACTCCAGCAGGTTAAATTCAACAGTAGTAGCCTCATATCCTTTAAGACGAATTTTTACCGCACGCATTTGTTGTGTCGCATCTTGTATTGACCAAGGAGCTGGAGCCCAATTGTCCTGTTTAAAACCACCAATGGTATTAGGTGTATATCTATCACTAGTTACTAATGACCCTTCCCAAGTAAAATGTGCAGTCTTTGGCACGTTAATTCCAGCTCCATCGGGAATTACGGCATACCAAGTATCAAAAGCTGTCTTTTCTTCATCTTCTTCTGTTATCGCAGAATGTTCATTCCAACCAAGCTCTAGAGCTACATTAGAACCAGCTTCGCCTTCAAGAGTATTTACGTGATCGCTAGCATACGTTATGCAGAAACCTTTCTTATTTTCTAAGTTTCTGGCTGGTTCTGGCGGCAGGCTCTGAGCTTCATTCGCAGACACACCGAGATTAACAGCAAATGACGCTATATCCGGATCATATTTCTCAGGATTCCCAGGACCTATTGTCATTGTAAGTCTAAGACCATTTTCCAATTTTGAGGTTCCTGCCGTATTTTCACCATCATCTTCAATATAAGTTACATCAGGTCCTAAGCAAGTTTCAGCATCTGGACCCACAAAAGTTACCGGACCAGTTTTAAAGTGAACCATTACTTTATTAACATCACTCATCTGGCTTTTTAACCCGCACGCATCCCTAACAGCACCAGCACTCGGCCCGGCTACATAGCCAAACCACCAACCGCCCTGTTCCTTAAAACAAGGGTCATTTCGGTTGCTTTCATCAAAATCATCGCCCAGTAAACATGTTACTACCCATGGAAATTTAACTATACCATAGGTAGTTTTATAATCCCACAAAGAACCTTGCGCAAAAGACGTACCAACAGCCAAAGCTACTGCCAAGCCGACCACTCGAAACTTATTCATAAAAGCCTCCACAAAAGTTTATATACCCTATAATATATATTAAAAAAACAAAAAAAGACAAAAAAATTACATTTTTAAAGATTTTTTGACATTTTTGTGTGATTTTCTCCCAAAAAGAGACATTTTCATGAACATTTGTACAGTGGAAAGAAGGAGTAGAGACAAAAATGGATGGTTGGTGGGATGAGGCATGGAATTCTTATTTGACGGTTATTTGACAAAAAGCCACTTTTTACAAGCAAGGGCTGGAAACTATCGGGCTCCTTATTTGACGGTTATTTGATTACAGCATAATTTTGGGTATTTTTTGTATATTAAATATATGACGGACCAGCAATTGGTAGAATTTTTGGATGAAGTGGTTAAAAAGCCACATGAAAGCGAGTGGGTTGAGTTTAAGCTCAACTTTCATTCGTACGAAGAAATCGGCCAAAGCATATCCGCTTTGTCAAATGGAGCATGCATCTGCAACCAACCTTACGGAAGCCTTATATTCGGAGTAGAAGACTCGACAAATATAATAAAAGGCACTACTTTCAAGGGAAAATCCTATAAAAAAGGAAATGAAGATATAGAACACTGGTTAGCTACTAGGCTCACTCCCAGAATAGACTTTAGAATCCATGAATTTGATTATGACGCTAAACGGCATATCACCTTATTTTTAATACCGGCAGCAAAAATGCAACCTGTAGAATTTCTTCACCAAGCATATATCAGGGTTGGCAGCATAACACGAAAATTAAATGAATTTCCTGAAAAACAAGCTAAAATCTGGAAAAAAGAAACCGTTCCTTTTGAAAAAGAAATAGCAAAAGATAATTTATCTGCATCTGATATTCCAAAATATTTAAGCATGGAAGCATACTTTGATTTAATGAAATTACCGTACCCTTCTACACAGCAAGGAATTATTGATAAATTTCAAGAGGAAGGCCTTATTGTAAAAGGCAAGAGTTATGCCATAACCAAGTTGGGTGCCATACTTTTTGCAAAGAATTTAAAAGACTATGAATGTTTAGAGCGAAAAACACCAAGAGTAATCGTTTACAAGGGGAAAAATAAAGTTGAAACTCAAAGAGAACAAATTGAATTCAAGGGATACGCCATTGGATTTGAAAGCCTAGTTACATGGATAAGTGGCCAGCTTCCGGCTAATGAAGAAATAGGAAAAGTTTTGCGAAAAGAAACAAGGATGTATCCGGAAATTGCTATCAGAGAATTAGTTGCAAACGCTCTGATTCATCAAGACTTAAATGAAAAAGGGTTTCCAATGATTGAAATTTTTGCCGACAGAATAGAAATTTCCAACCCTGGAACTCCGCTGGTGACACCAGAACGTTTTATTGACGCCTATATTTCTAGAAATGAAAAGCTTGCAGATTTAATGAGAAGAATCGGATTTTGCGAAGAAAAAGGCAGCGGAATGGATAAGGTGATTTTTTACAATGAATTTTACCAATTGCCCCCGATTGATGTAATTGTTGTTGAAAAACGCACAAAAGTTACGCTGTATAGCTATAAAACATTGAAAAACCTAGATAAAAACGAAAAAATAAGAGCTTGTTACCAACACGCTTGCTTAAAATATGTTTCAAATGAAAAAATGACAAATCTCTCTTTAAGAGAACGTTTCAAGATTGAGAATAAGAATTCTGCGGGAATTATATACATAACTTACACTGCACCTAAATCCCGCAAAATTTTATATAACATTTAAAGCATTAAAGCCTGGTTTTCACTGAAATATAGCCCAAAATGTAGTTTTTGAACTAAAACCGCCGTTTTTCGCAAAAATTCACGTTTTCTTAATTTACTATATTTAAAGTATGTATGAAGATAGAATACTGGCGTTTATAGATGTATTGGGTTTCAAAAGCCACATTGACAATACTATAAAAATGGACTTGAAGATAAAAGTGAAACAAAAAGAATTGACAATCTACTAAAAAATGTAAAATGGTACTTAAAATATGATAAAAAAAAGAAAATTGTCAGTCAATTTTCAGATTCTCTGATTATTTCATACTCGAAACAAAAAGAATCTGGAGTGGTTGATATACTATTTGACATATCATATTTATGTATAGCAGCATTACAAAATGGATTTTTATTAAGAGGTGCTATTGTGTGTGATAAAGTTTTTCATAGAGAGAGAAAAATATTCGGTCCCGCTTTAGTAAAGGCTTATGAAATGGAAAGCAAGAAAGCAATTTATCCGAGAATCATTTTAGATGATGGTATTATTGACATTGCAAGAGAGCATCATTCAAGAAGCCATAGCCCTGATTGGGAGGTTGATTTTATAAAGGAAGGAATGATAATGCAAGATTCAGATGGTTTATATTTTATAGATTACTTTTATAAAATACTATCAGAACTTGATGACTATTATAGCTATTTGGCATATTTAGATCGCTTAAGAAAAATTATTATTGAAGGCTTGAAAACAAAGAAAAGAATTAAAAAAAAATATTTATGGATGAAGAAAAAATATAATTTTACGATTGCAAAACACAAAAATGATTATAAGAGTGGATTGAATAAGGGACATATTATGGCTGAATGTCCTGAATGGTATGATTATTTTAAAAAAATTAAAAAATTATGAATTTATATAGATAACTTGCACTGAACCCATAAACTAAATTATTTATCTCTAAAAGTCACTCCGCAACGCATTTATTTTCACTTAACAGTGTCGCTAGAAGATTTCTGGAATAGCCTTCCCGAAAATTACTATATTTACCATTAGCTATGACTTTTGTTCAAACATCAAGCGAGTTTGCCGAGCTTCCTATGGAGGCTCCCTTACATACTTATGTATGTGATAGAAAATTCACAATAGAGCAAAATAGCAAATTTACCCCCCCC
>Ga0209755_10005645_pt1 | contig 14152 bp, 12 predicted proteins | sample TergutCo191P1_FD_187301 | JGI IMG/M metagenome (GOLD analysis project Ga0209755, IMG submission 187301) | Cornitermes sp. P1 segment gut microbial communities from Petit-Saut dam, French Guiana - Co191P1 (SPAdes) (version 2) | ecosystem: Host-associated > Arthropoda: Insects > Digestive system... | reverse complement strand
TTGATCTGGTTACGATGGATATAACCATGCCGGTAATGGACGGAGTTACAGCACTGGAAAAGATCCTGGAATTTGACAAAAATGCCTGTGTAATCATGGTCAGCGCTCTTGGAAAAGAGGATGTAGTAAAAAAATCTCTTCTTATGGGCGCAAAGAGCTACATTGTTAAGCCTCTGGATCGTAAGAAGGTTCTGGAAAGGGTTGTATCTGTCTTAAAACGCTAAGACAACTCGGGATGATCAAGCTTATCTATATTTTTCTCATCTTTATAAGAGTTTATAGAATAGTGGTATAGGTATAAATGATAGGCTATTCAAAAATCAGGAGACTCAAATGAAAGCCCAAGCTATCACCGATTACATATATTGTATCCACACAGATCTCAAAACATCGGAATTTTTTGAAGGGATTTGGCCAATACCAAAAGGCGTATCCCTCAATTCCTATATCGTCAAGGGAGAAAAAACAGCTCTTGTCGACCTTTTTAAGGATCAGGATAACGCCGCGGCAGAAACGGAAAAAGCTCTTTCAACAATCGGGGTTTCTTTTTCAGATATAGACTATCTCATCCTTAACCACCTGGAACCGGACCATTCAGGCTGGCTAAAAGAATTCAGGGCAAAAAATCCAAAAGCGGAGATTATCGCGACCCAAAAAGGCATAGACCTGGTAAAAGCTTTCTACAAGGTTGAAAGCGGGATCAGAGCCGTCAAAGACGGTGAAACCCTTGATTTGGGCAGCGGCAAGATTTTAACTTTTTTTGAGGCCCCCAACGTTCATTGGCCGGATACCATGGTCACATGGGAGGCGGCCTCAGGGACGCTTTTTTCCTGTGATGCCTTCGGCTCGTACGGCGCTTTGGGCGATAAGGTGTTTGACGATCAATTAAATGAAAAGGAACACTCTTTTTTTGAAGAGGAATCGCTCAGATACTACGCCAATATCGTTTCGTCTTTCTCGATGTTTGTTGAACGGGCAATCGCGAAAATCGCCTCTCTGGACATAAAATGCGTGGCCCCAAGCCACGGCATTGTCTGGCGGAAAGCCCCCAAAAAGATAATCGACCGCTACGCGAAATACGCATCCTGGGCGAAAGGCCCGGCGGAAAAAGAAATCGCAATCATCTGGGGCTCCATGTACGGCAACACCAAAGCCGGAGTTGACGCGGTCGCGCACGGCATAGAAAAGGAAGGCCTGCCTTATACCCTTCACATGGTACCAAACGAAGACGTATCCTACGTTCTCGCCGCCGCCTTCAAAAGCTCCGGTCTTGTTATCGCCATGCCCACATACGAATACGCCGTTTTTCCTCCCATAGCCTACGTATTGGACATTTTCCGCCGCAAACACATCACCGGGAAAAAAGCCCTTCGCATCGGCTCCTGGGGCTGGATCGGCGGCGCAAAACGCGAATACGACGCCACCCCGGAAAACCTTAAATGGGACAGCCTTGAATCCTTCGAGTGGTCTGGCTTCCCCACAGAAGCGGAATCCGCGGCTCTGGAAGAACGGGGCCGGGAACTCGCGCGAAAGGTGAAGAACGGGTAAAGAGGGCAGTTATATCCCACCGTACTTAACAAACTACGCCAGTTTCTCCTTCAAAGCATCCTGCAAAACCCGGGACAGGCTCAATCCGGCTTGAGCCACTCTATCATCCATCCATTTTGGGATGCTAACTGTCCTTTTTACCGCTTTGGTATTTTTTATCTCAGCACAAACAAGGTTAATAAAATCACCGTTAGCCGTTTTTATTTTTTTTTCGGGTGAAGCATCTGGAATCTTTTGATTTTTGTCAGTAAGATAATCAATCCATTGGGTTAAAGCAGACTGCGCCATGTACATTGCGTTTCCAAGTGATTTCCCCTCGGTTATACAACCAGGCAAATCGGGATATGATATAGTATAGCTTCCATCTCCATTTTTATGAAAAATTGCAGGATAGATAAATTCCATAAAACTCTCCTATTCGATACCGGCAGCCTTTAAGATGGCTTTGGCGGTATACTCGTTAATTTCACGGTGATTTGGGACTTGAACAGGTCGACTCCCAGATTTTACATAGTTTTACATAGATTGAGTGATCTCCGGTTCTGTCCAGCTTGTAACCGGCAGTCTCCAATTTTTTTATCAAATCCTTCCGCTTCACCTGATTGATTCCAACATCAGGATATTACGTAAATTACGTATTGTCAAGGATTTCATCCGTAAACTGACAAATTCACCTTTTTCTGCTATAATGGAACCATGAACTCAATATGTCTCCACAACGGTACGGTTTTGACCGGCTTCAAGGCGATGGAGCATTGCGCGGTGCTTGTCGAAGACGATCAAATCGCGGATGTTTTCTCCCAAAAGCGTTTTGAGCAAAAGCATTTCGGCCCGGAGACTCTGATCATTGACGTAAACGAGGCGGTTATTGCCCCCGGCTTTATCGATACCCATATTCACGGTTTTGGAGGTTTTGGAACAGAGGACAGCTCCGCTGAATCCATACTTGGAATGTCGCGGCTTCTTGTTCAGCACGGAGTTACCGCGTTCAACCCCACACTTTATCCGGCGGAACCGGCCCTGATGGTCAGAGCGGTTAAGGAAGCGGCTTCGGCCATCGGGCGGGAAGAGGGAGCGGAAATCATGGGTCTCCATCTTGAAGGTCCGTTTATTTCACCGGAGCGCCTGGGAGCGCTTAAGGCCGAAGCGGTGCAGAGCGTGAACCTTGAGTTTATGGAGAAACTCTGGGAAGTGTCCAAAGGCCGGATTGTAAATATGACTGTAGCGCCGGAACTAAAGGGGATGAGGGAGCTGGCCCTGTTTTGTCTTAAAAAAGGCATAATACTCCAGGCAGGGCACACAGACGCCAAATACGAAAACATGGTTGAAGGCATGCAGGCTGGCATACTGCACAGCACCCACCTTTTTAACGCCATGAGCAGAATGGAGCACCGGAACCCCAACGCGGTTGGCGCGATTCTCATTCACCCGGAAATGTCATGTGAAATTATCGCCGACGGCTTTCATATTCATCCCGACTTCTATAAACTTCTGCAGAGGGATAAACCCCTGGATAAAATCGTACTCATCACCGATGCCCTTAAGCCCACTGAGCAGGGCAACGGCCCGTTATTCGCAAACGGCGATGAGGTGGTTTTTCACGATGGTGTTTTTCGGCGTAAAGCTGATAACATAATAGCCGGTTCGGCCCTCACCATGATTAAGGGAGTGCAAAACCTTGAGAATTACGGGTTCAGCCTGGAAGACGCGGTGAGAACCGCTTCGTCAAACCCCGCCCAGGTTATGCGCTACTTCAACAAGGGCGCGATTATCCCCGGCAAGGACGCTGACTTGGTTGTGTTCAGCAGGAATTTCAGGGTAATGGCAGTGATTGCGCGGGGAATCGTCAAAAGAAATCTATTTGAATAGAAGCATTCCCAAAACTTCAGTTTTGGAAATGGCTTATATCGTAAGGAGTTTTTATGCGTCTACTGATTCACAGGAATTACGAAAATGTCTGCCGCTGGACCGCGGATTACATTGTAAAGCGGATCAATGGCTTTTCCCCAAGCCGGGAGAAGCCTTTCGTACTTGGGCTTCCTACCGGCTCAAGTCCGCTCGGTGTATACCGGGAACTCGTCAAAGCTTTCCGCGGCGGGAAGGTTTCCTTTTCACAGGTGATCACCTTCAACATGGACGAGTATCTGGGGCTGGGCGAAGATCATCCCCAGAGTTACAGGCGTTTCATGAAAGACAACCTTTTCAGCGCGATAGACATTCAGCCGGAAAATATCTACATTCCGAACGGCCTGACGAGTGACCCCGAAGGCGAAGGCTGCGCTTACGAAGACGCGATAAAAGCCGCGGGAGGAATTGAGCTCTTCCTGGGCGGCATAGGAAATAACGGGCACATTGCGTTTAACGAGCCGGGTTCATCTCCCAATTCCCGCACCAGAAGCCAGATTCTTACAGCAGAAACCCGGGCTGCCAACGCCAGGTTTTTTGACGGAGACATCACAAAGGTTCCGGACAGGGCAATGACTGTCGGCATAGGAACTGTGATGGACGCGAGGGAAGTGCTCATCATTGCATCAGGCCGCCAAAAAGCCAGGGCCATCCAGGCCGCGGTTGAAGGAGGGATCAGCCAATGGTGTCCGCTCTCATACCTTCAAACACACCCACAGGGCATCATAGTTTGCGACGAGGAAGCGGCGGAAGAATTGAAATACGGCACGGTACGGTATTTCAAGGAAATAGAAATGTCTGAACTGGAAATGAACTGACTATGAGAACCGGGCTTCTGGCATTTTTCGTTTTCATTACTCTGTTTATGCCTCTTGCCCTTTCGGCGGATAAAACCGACGAGAGCCATCTCGCGTCTTATTCAGACCCCGGGCGCATCTGGGGCTCCGGAGTAGAACGAATCATCGAAGAAGCGTACAGGCTGTGTTTCCAAACCCGCATTCTTGGGGGCAAGGTAATGAACCTGCGAATGCCCTTCGCCCAGGACAATGAGCGGGACAAACTCACCGAAGAAGAATGGGGTTTTCTTGGAGGCGGAAAAGGAAATCCCGCTTTTCTCTGGCAAAGAATCAACGAGCTTTTGGACAGCGATGATTTTAAAACCTACACGGAAACTTTATCGGATGGGAGGGAAAAGGTAATCATCTTTGATCTTCCGACACAGACATGGACGACTTCACTGGATCTCTTTGACATCGCGAGAATGAAGGCCGGTTCTTACCGGGGTTTACTTCACCGTCCCTATGTATTGACAAAGAGCCGCGGTCTTGAGAATACGGATGTTTATAATTACCTTTACTGTGTAGGCTTGACTGGCATGGACTGTTCCGGCTTCGTGTGGCACGTCCAGTCATACATTGCCAAAGCCGCCGGAGTCGATCTTGGACGCACTCTTGCTCGGGCCCTGGGAGCAAGAGTCGGGGAAGATCCTTCCATGTACGCGGGAACAGGCTTTTATAATTCAAAAAGCTCGCAGATAGTTTCGGTCAAAGACGAAATACGCAGCCTCCGGCCGGGCGACATAATTCTTTTCCGGACTGAAGACGGCGGCATGTCTCATTCCGCGGTAATACAGTCGGTGGATTTTTCTTCAGGCGTTATACGTTACCTTCAATGCACGGACGAAGCGCCGCTTGCGGAACGCGGGGTTCACGAATCTTTCATTCATTTCGATACCGGAAAAACTTCGGTTTCCCTTTCCGATCCTTCCCTCACCTGGACGCAAAGCAGGTACCCGCCTTTTCCCGGCGAAAGGGCGTCTCCCTTTTCTGACGACGGGAAACGCTACCGGGCCTATCCAGAAAAAGGCGGCGGACGCGTGGTTAGAATACTCGCTGTTTCTCAGGCCATTGAAAAAATAAACCGGCGTTAAGCGCAACACAGAGCTGCTTCACGCCGGTTTAATCGCGGGGCCGCGCTCTTCGCTTACTCCGCTTTGAATTCACTTACAAGGGATGATAACGTTGCCTTTGCGTCTCCATAGATCATGAGCGCGTTCGGCTTGGTAAACAAATCGTTTTCAACTCCGGAGAAGCCTCTTCCCTTACCGCGCTTAAGAATGAAAACCGTTTTGGCCTCATAGGCTTTTATTATAGGCATGCCGTACATGGGCGAAGATTTGTCAGTTTCCGCGGCTGGATTGACGGTGTCGTTTGCGCCGATCACAATCGCGACATCCTGTGTCGGCATCACCGGGTTCATATCATCCATCGTTTTTAGCTGCTCATACGGAATGTCGGCTTCCGCAAGCAGTACGTTCATGTGTCCCGGCATGCGTCCGGCGACAGGGTGGATAGCGTAGTTTACTTCCGCACCGTTCGATTCAAGCTTTTCCGCCAGTTCCTTCACGACATGTTGGGCCTGAGCGACAGCCATGCCGTATCCGGGGATGAACACAACAGACTGAGCGGCTTCCAGTATCACGAAGGCGTCCTCAACAGAAATTGCTTTGGGCTCGACCCCGGAACCGCCTTTTGAAACAGCGTCAACAGCGCCAAATCCGCTGAACAGCAGATTGCCGATCGAACGGTTCATCGCCTTGCACATAATCATGGTCAGGATTATACCGGAAGCGCCGACCAGGGCCCCCGACACAATAAGCGCCGTATTGGAAATCATGAAACCGGCCATGGCCAGAGCTATACCGGTAAGGCTGTTTAACAGGGAAATAACGCAAGGCATATCCCCGCCGCCGATAGGAAGCACAAACGTAAAGCCGAATATGAAGGAGATTCCTGATAACACCAGAACCACCAGGAATTTTGTTGAAGGATCAATACCGGGTATCGCGTAAATGACCATCATCACAATCGCGGCCAGTAAGAAAAGCGCATTGATAAAATTTTGCCCTTTGAAAACAATCGCGCGTCCTGTTATCTTTGCCGAGAGCTTACCCCATGCCAGAATGGATCCTGTAAACGTCATTGTACCGATGAAAATGGTCAACGTTGTAGCCGTGGCAATGATTGGATCGTTCACGCTGTAGTTATTGAGAAATTCCGAGAAAGCTACCATCGCGGACGCGAATCCGCCGAACCCGTTGTAAAGCGCAACCAGCTCCGGCATCCCCGTCATCTTTACTTTCTTGGACCAGATAAAACCAATAACAGAGCCTATCGCGACAGCTACAAAGCACCAGAAATATCCATTTTGTGTCAGGCTGGTCGTATTCCAGGAGTTGGTAAGGTCAGCGCTGAAAAATACGGCGACAACCGCTATAAGCGTACCAATGGCGGCAATAACCATTCCCTGGCGGGCCGATTGGGGTTTGTTAAGCTTTTTAATACCCATTATGGAGCAAACGCACGCGATTATATACGCAAGGTTAATAATCGTTTCCATTACTTCTTGTCCTCCTTCTTGCCCCGAAACATTCCCAACATCCGATCCGTAACCGCGTATCCGCCGACAACGTTTATTGTCGCAAGGATGATAGCCACAAAAGAAAGGATCATACCCAGCGATCCGGGAGAATTAACCGCGCATCCAACAAGTGCACCCAGGACAGTTATACCCGATATAGCGTTTGTCGCGGACATAAGCGGCGTATGCAACTGGGACGGAACCTTGGAAATCAGCTCCTTGCCCAGAAACGCGGCGATGACGAATATAAAGATAAGCAGAATCATATCAATACCTCACTGTTCAATAAAACTTTTATGGACGATTTTTTTATCCGAGGTTATCAGGCATCCGCTTATAATCTCGTCTTCGGTATTAAGCTTGAAGGTTTTGTTTCCGGCATCCCAGAAATGGTCGAGTAAAGCAAATATATTGCCGGAGAACATATTCGACGCGTCTTTCGGAATGAAACGCTCAAGGCCGTCACCGCCGATTATCCGCACGCCGTTATCAAGCAGCACTTCCCTATCAGGATCGGAGCCTTCCACATTTCCGCCGGTTTTGACAGCCATGTCGATTATAATCGAACCGGGCTTCATCTGCTCCACCATGTTCTTTGTAAGCAGTAACGGAGCTTTGCGCCCGAAAACTTTCGCGGTTGTAATAACCACATCCGACTGGGTGCAGACCTTCGCCTGTCCTTTTCTCTGTATTTCGATCTGCTCCGGAGTCAGTTCCTTCGCATAACCTTGCGCGGTCTGCCCCATTTCACCGAGATCGATCTTGACGAATTTCGCGCCCAGAGATTTTACCTGCTCTTCTACAACAGGCCGCGTGTCAAAAGCTTCTACGCGGGCGCCAAGCCTTTTTGCCGTCGCGATCGCCTGTAAGCCCGCGACGCCGACGCCTATAATAAAGACCCTGGCGGGCGATATATTCCCTGACGGAGTTACCATCATGGGGAATATTTTGGGCAGCTTCGAAGCCGCCAGTATAACCGCGTAATAACCGGCAAGGGACGACTGAGAACTCAGGATATCCATTTTCTGGGCTATAGTGGTCCTGGGAATCATTTCTAGGCTGATGAGCTTGATACCCGCTTCGGCATATTGCTTTATCGCCGGCTTTTGGTTAAAAACATCGAAAGAACTGACATGCAGCGTGTTTTCGCGGATACCGTTGATGTCGTCGGGCTTGTTGACTCGGACGATTATATCGCAGAATTTATAGCCCTCATCAAGCGATCCGACTATTTTGGCGCCAACCGCCGAATAATCATTGTCGGTAAAGCCGATTTTAAGACCGGCGCCGCTTTGTACCGCGACCTCGTACCCTTTTGTTATCAATGCTTTTATGTCAGGCGGAACCAGCGCAACGCGGGTTTCATCACGGGCTGTTTCCTTGCATAAAAAAACTTTATTCATAGACCTACCCCATACAAATTTAGTCAGAAACCATTGTAACATTTCCCGAAATTTATATCAACATGAAGCGTTTTCAAAACTGATACGAACCGAAGGTTCGCAGTTTTAGAAAATAGCTCAATTTATCAGAACTTGTAGGAAATCTCCGCCCTTATAAAGCCATTATTCTTGTACTGCCCCAGTTCACCTTCCCTGTCACCGCCAAAGATTCCCGCGGAAAGCTCCGCGGTTACACCGTTACGCGACCAGACAATAGCTGGCATGACAAGGAAATCCTTGTCTTCGATACCCCAAAGACCTGAGACCTTTAACTCCAGTTCGTCCCTGATAAACTTTTTTGACAGTACACCTGTAAGCCTGGTGGATGTCAGACTTTTCCCGGCCTCACAGTCATCAAGGAGATCTGCGCCTAACTTGCCGTGGTGAATCATGTAACGGCCTGTTCCCTGCAGGTTCAGGTTTATACCCGCGAATAAATTTCGATCAAAACCAAGCGACCATACAACAGACGGATTTTCCACGGTGCCGTTCGTGCCGTAAAGGTCTCTGGTGAGGTTGACTCCGGCCTCCGCCCGTATATTAAAACCGGCTATCACCCTGGCAAAATCAAAAGCGATTTGATGGTAGTAGTTGTAGGTGACATTTAAATGAACTTTTTCCGTATTGATATTTGGTTCAGTATCGGGGTTATACGGATCCAGAGGATCATACGGTGTAAAAATTCCATCATCAACACTGAACGTGATAACCGGTCGAAAATTCCTTCCGAAATAATATTGAAAACCAAAATCAGAAGAACCCGCAGAAGTAGTGAAGCGCATACCGCTCTGGGCATACCTAATAGTCCTTGTATACGGGTAAAGATTTTCAAGGTTTATGGAAGACATCAATTCACCCATTTTCATCTGAATAAATTTTTCTCTTTCATTTATTTTTATGGCTATGTCAGGATCTGTTTGAGAATTTGCCATATAAATTGCGGTTAAATACTCAGCTGCCTTTTTATTGATTTCGGCAGCTATTATATCGATCGCGCCGCCAATCTGATCCGGCATCCATCTGCCTGTTGCGGCAAACCTGTGTCCCTGGAACCATGGAACAAAAACAGCTTCAAGTTTTGTGAAGGAATTCAGGGCAATAGCGGACTGGATCATCGGACGGGCGATTTTGACACTCTGCGGGTCTGAAAGTTTTGTAAGGTCTCTGTAATCAAGCGGGTTTATCACATCAAGCGGCCCCATGCTGTCGGCTTTGCCCCAGAAGAGTTTTCTGAGACCGCCCTGAATTGAGAACGGTCCGAAAAATGCGCGTAAATAGGCTTCGTCAATTTCTATGGGCGAAGTACCGTCAAACACAGGGTGCATGTTCAGATTTATTACACCATCGGCAGAGGGACCGCCGGCTCTGACTTTGAGACTTCCGGAAAAAACATCGCCGAGTTCAGTGTCTTTTAACACATCCAAAGACTCGAAATTGTCAAAAAAGCCGGTGAATCCTGCGCTGATTTCCCCGCCTATATTTGCAAAAACTGATGATTTCCACCCTGGCGGCGAAACATCCTCGAAACCAAAACCGCCGCTCTCAGATTCAGCAAACCCAAAGCCGGAATCGTCAAAAACATTCTGAGCGCTGATAAGCACCGGCAAGAGCAGAGCGGCTATAAAGAAAAATTTCATTATGGTCTGCCGTTTTCGAGATAGTTAGTTGTAAACACTCCCTCGGGAATCGGATCATCGTACTTTAAGATTTCCACGTTAATGGAGGTAGAAGTTTCATCGGCAAGAGTAGTCATTTTTGTTATCATAGCGCTTAACTTTCCCTGGACATCCCTGTACTCGAGTATTTCAAGCAACTTAACCTGAACACCTCTTCTGTCGTAAAGCTCGACCTTGTAGATTAAAAGGTTATTTTTATCAATCCACTGGATCATCTTTGAATACTGATAGCCGCTGTCTTTCGGGATTGATTCTATCACATAACAGTCCCTGTCGCGGAATTTTTCCTCACGGAGTATTGTGTGATTATCAAGGCCGGTTTCCCTGTCCATCGAGGAAATATCATCGTAAGAAAAATCCGATCCGACAAACTTGCTTGATCCTTCCGAAGCCGCAATACGGCGTACCCTGCTCGCGGAAGGAATAAAGATCCATTGATCGTTATTCGCGCCGGGATTCTTAATTGTAAGGAAGCGGGTTCCGGCTACGGAGGACGGCTGCTGAAAAACAATTACCGACCTGTTGTTGCCGCGGCTGTCTTTCTTGGAATACTGATCCATGACCCTTTCGGTAGCTGTACCGTTTTTTGCTGTAAGGATCATCCTTGAGCGGGTGCTTGTGCTGTTCGCGTTAATCCTGTTTCTGGATTTTTCCACGATAGATGCCGCGCTCTCCTGTGCGGAGATAAAAATACCGCTAATGATAAAAACGATGGCTGCAAAAATTGTTTTTTTACTCATGCTCCAATAACTCCTTGCGAATAAATTTTGGTTTTATTACGGAAAGCAGAACAGGGATCACAGTAAGTCCTACTATGGCGCTTGAACCCATAGCAATGGCGATAAGGAAACCCAGATCCTGCAGCATAACAAACTGCGAAAAAACAAGAACAGCGAAACCTGTACCTGTGGAAACAGCGTCGATGAGTATGGCTTTTCCGGAAGAGATGAAAGTTTTTTGCAGAAAATCTCCCTTCCCTCCCGAGGCCGTGTATTCCCGTTTATATGCTTCTATATAATGAATGGTGAAATCAATTCCTATTGCCACGCAAAGGCTGGCCATCATGGAAGTCCCGATATTGAGTTTGATTCCGGCAAAACCCATTACAGCGAAATTGATGATAATGCAGATTGAAAGCGGAGCGACACTCACAATTCCGGCTATCAGAGAACGGTTAACTAACGAGATCATTAAAAAGACCACAAGAATTGAAATAATAATGGAAGTAATTTGCGATTCAACCACCAGCCGGTTAAGGGAACTTTCTACAAGCGCGGTTCCGCCTATCCTGGTTCTTACAGACTTTGGAAAATTATCTCTGATAAAATTGTTGATACTGCTGATTACACGGCTTGTATCCGCATCTCCCAGAGTGCGGAGCTGAATTGTGCTTCTGATTGCTGTAGGCATTAATGGATCGTCGGCATAAGAACTGATACTTCCCGAAAGAAAAATGAGGTAATTTGAAACGAGCTGGGACAACTGTTCAGGGCTTGTCTTCGCATAACGGGCCGGGTCAGCCGGTATTTCGTAATAGGCCGCTCCTTCAAAATTGATTAGCCTTTCCATTTCACGGACCAGTTCGTTGGCGTTCATTGAACGGGTTTTGCCGGAACTTGACGCCTCCCGCAGAAGCCTGATCATTTCAGCTTTGCTGATGTTTTCCACATTTCTTTGGGACTGCCTGAATTCAAAATCTCCTGCCGTACCGGTTATACCCGCGTAACTGTTATAATTATCATCAAAACCAAAAGCCCCGAACCCAAAGTCTCCAGCCCCGAAACTGAAGGAATTATCATCAGTAAACGTACTTGCAGGCCGTAAACCGTCAGGGCTTTCATCGGCGTTATAGACCTGATTGATACGTTTGATGAGGTCTGTAAAACCCATAACCTTACCTACCTCTGGAACTTTTTTTTCAAGGTATAAACCAAGGTTATCCATAGCAATGAGAACTTCGGGCATAAGGAGTTCTTCGGTTGTATCCGCCTGTACCGCAACGCTTACGATTTTTGAGCCTCCGAACTTCTCCCTGATAAAACGATCCGAACGGGAAATGTCGGTTGCAGGTTTAAAATATTCAATAAAGATATTGTCAATTATCAGCGTTGATACTCCCCGTATTGAAATAATTACCAGCACGATGACAACGAGAATGACCGCCACTTTGTTATGCGCTATGCGTGTAAAAAAAACAGCAATGGCGTTATCAACAGTCTGCGGCTTTTCCGTCTTTTCCTGCTGATGTAAAGATTTAGGGCCGCGGATAATAAGCAGGCAGGGGATAAGTATTATTGCCGTGAGAAAAGAAGCGAGCACGCCAAAGCTGGCAAAAAAACCGAATTCGCGTATCGGTATAACAGAGGTAACACAGAATGAAAAAAAACCCGCCATTGTGGTAATGGCAGCGAGAAATATGGCTTTTCCGATTTTTCGCGGTATGGAAAGAATCAGAGTCTTGTATTCCCCACGACTCATGGCAGGTTTATCTTTAACGCCGTTAAGGTAATGGATGATTACATGAATGCCGTACGAGCTTCCGATTGCAACCAAAATCACCGGAAGCACTGTTGAAATCACGGAAAGTTTTATTCCAAAGAGAGGCATTGCGCCCATTGACCACACAGCCGCGACTACAACCGTTATAAGAGGCAATATGACCGGAGTTAAATGTCTGAACGCGAAAAACAGAACCAACAGCGTTACAAGCACTACGAGCGGAATCATGATTACAAGATCAGACCTCATAGCTTCGTTGATGGTCGCACTGATAATCGGAATCCCTGTAACATATACTTCCGCATAACCGTTAAAAGTTTCTTTGGCAATATCCCGTATTTCGATAAAGCCGTTAATAATCTCAGGGCGGCTTGCCTGCTCGTCGGTGATGGTCAGGGGAATAAGAATCTGGGTGGCGGTGAAATCATCGGAGATGAGAGCCCGGCGGTAAATATCCCACGACAGAAGCTTTTGTTTTAAATCGGCAATTTCAGCCTGGGTTCCGGAAAAATCATCGCGCACGATCTTCTCGACGATAATACTGTCCCCATCCGCGTAAATATAATCCGAAGAAACAATGGAATTCACTTCTCCCACAATCTCGAAATTTTCCATCACTCTGTTGAATTCGCGAATCCGATTAAGAAAATCCTTCTCAAAAACATCGCCGTATTTCCGCTCAAGGGCCACTAGAATAAAAATCGAAGATCCGAATGTCTCATCCATGTAGCGGCTTGTGAGCCTGGCCTCATCGTCCTCGGGAATGAATCGGATGTTGTTATTGTCCAGTTCGGCTCTTGGAAGCTGAAAAGTAAAAAAAACCGTAATAATGCCTATAATGATTACTAAAAGCCAAGGATATTTGAATAATTTTTCCAAAAAGCCTGTTTTTTTAATAACCATTAAGACCTCATATAAATAATATATTCTTTATACTTACGAATCAACTGTATTACTTGTACACGGGAATACTAATTTAATAGTTTCCGGCAATCAACAGAATAGAGCAATTTGGCATATTAGAGAACAGGTATTCACAGTATTTGGTTTTGGCATAACGGAAAATATATAAGGCAATAACAAAGCTTATTCTTCAAACGTTTTTACTTTATTTTGCTTCCCCATTAAATAAGCACGCTCAATAAAATAAGTAATAGCACAAACCGCGTCATCATTTTTCTTAAATACTTTTTCGGCAAACATCATCAATTCTTCTATAACTTTAGTGGAATCAATGGTTTCCTTGAATTTCTCCATATTCATATTTGCCCCCTGTGTTTGTGCAGATCCCCTCTTGATAGTGGCGAAATAGGCCCTGGAATGTTTACAAGGATAACTAAACACACAGGCTAAATGCTACGTTATCGCAGAGAGCGACACCGCATAGCCTATCCCAAAAACAACTCTATTTCAATCCACGCGCGCTACAAACCCTTTACTGCCACACGGTAGAATGCTTCCGAACCGGAACCGTCAAGTCTCTTAAAGAGGCCGAGTTTTTTGACAACCAGATCGGGCAGGGCGTCACTGACTGAAGCGGAGATAATAATACGGCATTTGTAGCGGGCGGTGAGGCGGGAGAATGTTCTGGCTTGATAAACAGGGGCGCCCAGGGCGAGATAACCGGAGAGGCCTGTCCAGGCAAAGGGGCAATTGCCAATA
>Ga0209755_10005644_pt1 | contig 14152 bp, 11 predicted proteins | sample TergutCo191P1_FD_187301 | JGI IMG/M metagenome (GOLD analysis project Ga0209755, IMG submission 187301) | Cornitermes sp. P1 segment gut microbial communities from Petit-Saut dam, French Guiana - Co191P1 (SPAdes) (version 2) | ecosystem: Host-associated > Arthropoda: Insects > Digestive system... | reverse complement strand
TGTTGTTTATGATGTGAATGGTGGTACTTCTGGTTCTGGTCCAGTGGATGTTACAGGTGTGTTAACTAATACAACAGTTTCTTTGTCGTCTGCTGTTGTTCCGACTCATGCACCGGATGGTACGGTGTCTGTGTTGTTTGTGGGTTGGAGTTTAACTCAAACCTCTCAGATTTTTGAGGCTGGCCAAAATAGTTCTTTGCCTGGGTTGGAGTCTTTTGTTATTGTTAATGGTACCGATGTTACAGTGTTTGCTGTTTGGGGTTATGATCGTAATAATAATGGTACCCCAGACGTTTCAGAGCCGGAGGTGGATGGTGACTATTTTGTGGTGGTGTATGTTGGTAATGGCAATACTGGTGGTTATGCTCCTGTGGATGGTTTTAGTCCGTATCTTGATGGTGAGCGTGTTGTTGTGCTTGGTCAAGGTAGTCTAACTAGGGCTGGTTATGTGTTTCTTGGTTGGTCTACAAACCGTGCTGCTAGTGTAGCGTCTTATGTGGCTGGCTCTACATTTTACATTGATGGTGATGTGACTTTGTATGCTGTGTGGGAGAAAGTGTTTTACACTGTGGAGTATCGTCCTGGTGTTCATGGCACGTTTATTGCACAGGTTACAAGTGGTCTTTCTTTTGGTGATGTTACGCCTGCTGCTCCCACCGTTACAGGTGAGGCTGGTTGGAAGTTTGCTGGCTGGTTACCCGTTCCATCTGCAACAGTAACAGGCGATGCAATATATACAGCACAATGGACACAAGACACAACAACTCCAACTCCAATGCCTTCTCCGTCTGTAACTCCAATGCCTTCTCCGTCTGTAACTCCAATGCCTTCTCCGTCTGTAACTCCAATGCCTTCTCCGTCTGTAACTCCAATGCCTACTTTGACGCCTACTCCAACTGGTTTTCCTCCAGTTAATGGTGGTTCTCAACAGTATTGGTCGCTTGTGAATTTGGTGCTAAGCATAGTGGGTATAATATTGGCAATCATTGCGTCTGTTCGGGTGTTACTGCCGCAGAGACAAAAACAACGTAAACAATTAAACAGTCAGAACCAACGTGCGGCAGAGCAAGTTGATGAGCAGGAAAGGCGAAAGTGGCAGAATCGAAAAACATGGCTATTTACCGCGATTGCACTGGCTATTGTAGGCGTTATTGTATTCTTGTTAACAGAGGACTTACGTCTTATCATGGGTATGGTGGACAAATGGACTGTTGTAAACGCTATAATATTCATAGTGGAGCTTATAGCTATAGCCTTAATTTTCAAACGTACAAAAGAAACTGCTAAGCAACAGATGCAAGACTTATCTACTGAAAAATAAAGAGCAAAAACCTATCTCTTTCTCTTTTTTTATTGTTAACGTTTTCCATGAAAGCGTCCAGTCGTCTCGCACTATATCCATAACATACTTTTTAACTCAAAAAATTCGCATAAACACCAAACTCACATACATCATCAAAAACATCCACTAAAACTATCACCACCAACCCGGATTTTTTTCCATCTTTCAGAGAGGTTTGGATTCAACTTTCTCTATTTGGGTTAAATTTTCCATTCGGGCTCAAAGCTCCATTCTTCCAGTCTACCCGAGAATGTAGGCACAGTTTCTCAAATCGGGTTTAAAGACACCAAGAATACTACTCGGCCTTCTCCTTCAAACCTAAAATAGAGCATACACAACTTGTCTAATATGTTTTCGTGTTTCTTCCAGCATCGACTGCAGTCGATGATGCGCTATCTCATGAAAACATTTTGTGTTTTTGTGGTTTTCCCGCATCGGCGTAGCCGATGCTGCAGTCTTCCATGACACTATGGAACTGGTATTAAATAATTTGATCATACTCATGGTGCACTTCGTGATTTATCTGATAAAAATGGTCAAATTATTTCGTGACAAATCCTAACTGTACGTTTACTGTTTACTGCAAGTGCCCACTTTTTGTTGAGCCTACCCGTTCAATTAAACCTACTTTTTTATTTCACTCTCTCTATTATGTGTTAAAAAATAGTTTAATGATAAACAGTAGTGTCTCTCAAATAAAATGATCTGTTTCTATGTAATTTTCGTATAGCCTTGGTTAAAAGTTATTCTGTAACTCTATTAATGAGGACAATTAGCGTTATGTTTAAGTGTGGCAAATATACGTCAACAGTTAACAGAGCGATAATTCGTGAAAAACACCGTTAAACCGTTAAGTGTAAAACAAATTGCTGAGCAACGCGTAAACACACTATTTACCCAAGCAGAATCCATAGTTAAAATTAATCCTCAATTGGCCGTAGAGTACATAAAAACTGCCCAGAAAGTCGCAATGTCTGCCCGATTCCCTCTGCCCCCCAAATACAAACGGCGCATCTGTAAACACTGTAATACTCTACTTATTTCTGGCTTTAACTGCCGTGCACGTATTCAACAAAAAAGAGAACCGCATGTAGTAGTAACATGTTTAAACTGCGGTTATCATTTACGTATACTAATTAGAAAGAAAAAGGAAAATGCAAAAATTGAGTAAACCCATTACAACCCGCATGAAACAACATGTTCGACACGTGCTAAAAGACGAAAATCCAACAGTGTGGATTGGTAAAGAAGGTCTAACTCCACAGCTAGCAGCTGAAGTCGAAAAGCAACTACAAAAAAACAAAATGGTAAAAATCCGAATTCTCCCAGCAGCCCTAACAGATGACAACACAGCACAAAGCATAGCAACACAAACAGCAACACAAACAGAAGCCGCTCTAGTTGAGGTACGTGGTCACGTGTTTATACTCTTCAGAAAACGACGCACAGTTACCCAATCTCCACAATCCAACTCTGAATGATGTCTGCTTTTTACAATTCTTGTTATCTATAAACGCTAACATGCAACGTTGACAATAATTATTAACCGTAACTTTTCAAAGTTGCCCCTATGGAATTTTAAGTAGATCAGAAAAATCTCCTGAATCTCCTCCGTCTTCTTTGGCAAAACACACAAATACTCCAAACCAATAGTGCATTGTCAAAGTTAGATTTTAGGTTTGATTACGTCTAACTGTTATTGTCTGCCCTTAATTATAACTTTGTCAATGTAGTAGTGCTACCTCGCCGTTGTGTACGGTTTTTAGGTTGCGACGGAAACGAAAGAGCCAAATTTCGTAGTCATGAATTGGCTCATCAATAACTGAGGAAGTTTTTGTTGTCCTGTTCTTACTGTTTTTTGGGAGTTTAAAAGCCGGATTCAACTTACTCATTTGTGGATAGGCTTCTTCCACAGGATGGTGGAGCCTCGAGCGGGATTACACTGTTTGAGTACAGAGCCCATCCCCAAAATCACATCCTGATTTTGAGGATTCATACCAATCACAAAAAGTAAGCGTACTTACGCTTAATAAACATTTTTCACAGCGTATGTGACCCCTGTAAGCATGTGTTCTGGCTCTATAAGTACAGAAGAATATTTTCCTTCAGGTATGATAAAATTATCACAGAAAGCAATCATTTCAAGGCTTTTAACTTTTTTTGCAACAGTATATCCTAAAATTAACAATCTTCTTTCTACATTTGGATACATTTCAATAATTTTATGTGTGTAATCGTATGTTAAAATCCATTTACACTTTAACTCTTGAATAAATCGTGATAGCGTCTCATGATCTACATGTGTGTAATGGTTAGCATATAACGAAGCACCTTGAGTGTAATATGGTGGATCAAAATATATTAAAGTACGATCATTCAACTGCGAGCGGATATTATTAATGAAATCAATGGCATCTTTGTTATACAATTGAATTCTACTGGTATACAATGCAATTTTTCGAATTCTCTTTATGAGGTCGTCTTTGTTAAACCTGACATCAATTTTCCATTTTCCCGTTTGCTCTCTTCCACCGATAGCACCCCCAGTAATAATACCTGAACGGTTAGTGCGGTTGAGAAAAAAAGTAGAGAAGCCTAATATCAGCTCATCTGTTTTTTCTTTATTTATTTGAATTGTCTTTTGTTTTTTCCATTCTTCAATCGTTATTGGAGTATCTGAGATCAGCTCACACAGTTCATCGGTTTTATGTAGTACAGAATACCAAAATGAATAAATTGATTTGTCAATGTCATTGATGATGATGTTGTTTACATGCTCCATAAAAAGTAATTGTAAAGCTACACTTGCACCACCTGCAAATGGTTCAATGTATGTACCTCCTTGAATATTATTTTCTATTATTGCTTGAGTGATGAAATTTGCTAGCTTTTTTTTACCACCTGGATAACGTAATGGTGAGGGGTGTATCAAACTTATAGCTCCATAGTTGACCATATTTTTTCAGTAAATGGCCACAAATCATCCCATGCAGTCTTTAGATCAGCAGAGATTGGTGTACCGCGCATGTTGTGAACATAGGAATGAAAAGTTTTTAGGGAATGATTTTGTGATTGATTACTTGACATTTGTCTTGCTATTCGTAATACGGGTTCTTTCGCAATCTTATTATTCGCAAAGTATGTTGTAATGGCTTCAATTTTTTTAAATAATTTAGAGTCTTCATCTGTATTTGTAATGATGTTATTGTGTTTGAGTATATAGTAATCCACACTCAACTCAATAAAAGTTCTAAAAAGTGAGGCTACTGCATTTGGATATGTATTAATGTCAAGAGTTTTTAACTCTCTATATATTTTAAGGATTCTTGGTTGAGATATTGACAGAGTATGTGGTTGTGGTATGAGTGTTTTGCGTTCAGTGGGATAACTTCTATGACCCTTTGGGAAAGTTGTAAAAGTTGGAGTGATATTGCTGTTAAAACTATTTTCATCAACTGTTACACCTTGTATACTTTTACCTCCCAATATATTGGTACTATTACATATTTCGTCATCTAACTTATATGTAGCACTCTTAAATGATGATTCTTGGTTGGCTCTTTCCTGCAGTTCATCAATGTATTTTTTTCGATCATATTTAGTATAGATTTTTCCCACACTTAGATTATTAAATATTAAATCTTGTAAAGCAATAAGAAAATATTGAGGCATATCACCAGTAAAAGAGAAACGCCCAGACTTATTTGATACATTAAAAAGTTTTCGCACATCCGGGTCGCTCAGTAAACGGTCAAAATTAGTTTTTCTTATATTGACAAAGTGATCCTTGTATTCTTTAGGGATAGCGTCAAGTGTTTTGAGTTCATCAAGAAATGTCATATAGAGATCAGCATTGCCACTCGTTTGTGAATTAAATCGACTGCTTTGCTGGCTATTCCAATTGACTGTTCCTGCACCATCGTTTTCTCCTGTATGTTTAAGACGAACCCATTCATCAATTGTCGCTTTATCTTCCATGATAACACATGTGATGTTTTCAATAAGTGCGTTATATAAGCGTTTATTCAGTTCATAAAATTTCTTTTTAATTTTAGGATAGTTATCTGAAACTAAATCAGGATTGTTCAATAGTTTTAATGCTGTAATGCGTCGGTTTCCCTCACGAACAAGCCACTGTTCGCCATACCGCTCAATAAGAATAATGTCTACAGGGTTTAACCCATATTCAAGAATATGTTCGGCAAGCGTAACCAATTTTAATTGTTGATCTTCAATCATTGCAGAAATAATTTCCGTTTGATGTTTCATTGGATTAAACCGAGGATTCTCTGGATTCAAAAGCAATTCTGTGACTTTAAATTGCCTGTACTCATATTTTTGGTTGCTCATGGGCGATATCTCTTATTTCTGCGACAGAACACTTTTTGAAGCATTCACAGAGGAAGTAGTCACATTTAATAGATATAAACATTAGACTTATTGTTATGTAAAACTAAAAAGGACACTATTATGCTGTCGTGTACATATAGTAGAGGAAATAAAAGTAGCACAACATGCATATGCGTAGTCAGTTAGATAATCATAGACACTATTTCTGCAAGTCTTAAATACTGAAACAGAATACTTTAAACATGGTAAACCACTTGCGGAGTAAGCTGAACTTAAGTAAAGTACGCCTCAGATTAGAGAATATAAATAAGAATGCAACAAAGTTTGTTTCCTTTTGTCCTTCTGAAGTAACATTACGATCACAGGATTTTTACATGAGTGCCACAATGAGTTCTTTGGAAGACTTAAATGGTGCATATTCTTTAAATCCTCATGAACATGAGCTTTTGCATGATTGGAATATTTACGCCTATGACGAAAGTATTCAAAGCTATCGAGCTTTAGAGGGCGAACTCTTGTTTTGTAGTTCATCCACAATAAAGTTGGAAGAGCAACAATATGCCTTCAATCTTTCTGTTCTCCCTTATTTTTTAACAGGTATGAAAAAATTTCGCAACATACCGAATGATGATATACGATTTACTGAAAACATAGCAGAAGAACGAAATCGAATAATGATAAACGCAAAAACAGAGTCAATTTTGAACTCTGTAGAACCACATTCAATAGTTTTAATTGATGGCCCTCTTATTGGCGGCAATGCATCAACTTATATCGAAGAAATGGATGAAAAATTACGTTCAAATAATTGTATCCCGCTATACTTTGTTAAAAACTCAGATAGCCGCCTTGTTATAGATAATAATGAAAAACTCTGTTCTGAATTTAACAGTGACTTTCATTGGTCTGCTTGTTCGCTTTCAGACTGCAGTAGATCCTCGTTCTTCAAATACACAGACGCGTATGTTGATAAGCACACTAAAGTTTTTACTTATATGAAAGCTCTTTACGGGTTTTCTGAAAGAGTAGAAATGCATACACAGACATATTTGAAATATCAGGTTTTAATGCCTAAATTAATGAATCTTTTGGCCTATCTATACATTGTACAAGGGGAGCGCTCTAATCCTCAGGTAAGGCCAATTGCAATTGCAGAAAAATACGCTCGTGAGGGGTTAAAAGTGTTAAATATTCCAACTTTATTAAGTCGTTTAGGCTTTAAACCAACAATAAATCAGGTGAGGTTTGGGTGATTAAAAATGTGGATAGTCTCTGGAGCTGAAAATGATCTCATAAAATTGGTGTCATCAAAAAAAGTTGATGCCATATTACCAGTTGGATCCTATCTTACGGTAATCGATGAAAATGAAATAAAACATATTTTGCTAGTCGAAAAATCTTATCAAAAATCACTTTTTGAGCCTTCACCCCTGATAGTAGATGCTGATCTGCCAATTTTAAATCAAGATCAAGAATGTAAAAACATACTGCTGGCCAAAGAAATACGACAATTTCCTCTACGAAAAGACGGTATGTTTAACTTTGTTAAACCAAATGCAACCGCAAGAAGAACAACACAAGAAGAAATTAACGAGATTTTCACTTCAAAAGATGGCTTTCCCGTTTTCTTAGCAACTAGTTTCCTTAGACAGAACTCAATTCTTAAAGACGATTCTAGTAAACTAATTTATGCCAACATACCTTTCGACTCATTATATTTACAAACAATGATATCTGGCCAAACTGGCTCAGGAAAGACCGTGGCGATGAAATTTTTGATTGAGCAATTCTTAAAACACGAGCAAGGTGCTGTTTTGGCTATTAATGTAAAAGCAATCGACCTCTTGATAATGGATCAACCAACAAATATAACAGACATAAAATTAAGAGACCAAATACAGGAAGAGTGGAACACATTAGGTTATACGGCTACGGATAAACCCTCATTTAGCATATATGTTCCAGCACATGCTCAAAGACATAAAGAGGGGGTTAACCGTGAAAATGTATTCTCAATCACGTTGAGAACAAGAGATTTGGAACCTAATGCATTGCTAGGTATTCTTCAAAATGTTACCGATCGGGCCGCTGAAGCACTCCCAGATGTTTTCAGATATTGGAAAGAAAAAGGCCACCAAGAGTATACCTTCAAGAATTTTATAGAGTGGTTTAGACAAAAAGGAACGAAAGAAAACGGATACATTTTCCCTAAATTATCTCAAGCACAAGAAGAAAGTGAAATACCGCTACATCCAGGAACTTGTAGTTCTATCATACGATCACTCGAGACAGCAATTGACTTTTTTGATAATCCAGAGGGCACTAATTGCATTCCTATTAAAGAAGACAGCATTATGATTCCAGGGAAACTTTCAGTTATTGACCTGTCCGATAAAAATACTACCCTGTTTGGAGCAATTCTTCTGCGTCATCTTCTTTCTAAAATATATGATGCCAAAGCAACAAAAGGACAATACGCCGATGTACCAATATTAATAGTAATTGATGAGGTTCATCAATTTTATGTTTCAAACGCCTCTGAGAAAGCACTGGAAGAACTTAGCGCAATTGCAAGGATGGGAAGATCAGAAAAAATTGGTGTAATTTTTGCATCTCAAAATCCTGAAGATCTCCCAAATGGACTTACCTCGATAGTCAATACTAGAATTTTTTTCCGCTCTCTAGGTGCCATAAGCAGGAAATTCGATGTAAAGAATTCATCAATTGAATTAACATCTCTCGACAATGGTTATGCGTTGATTTCTTCATTTGCAGTCCCTCAAATAAATTTTGTTAAATTTACTTTGCCACTAAACGGTGTAAAAACATGACAAGAAAAATATATGCTGAAGAACTATTGAAAAAATTAATTTCCACTGAAGATATAAAATTACTGGACATTATAATAAACGATGAAATATCTATTGATGAAAAAATAGCTTTGCTTGTACAGGATGATAACACTTGTTCGAATTCAAAATGACTTACAAGGAACCGGAATATCATCGAGCAGATGATCCACCATTTTCGTTCCCGCCAAAAAGCATAGCACCATGCATTGACTCAAATTTAGTGGAAATTGAAGGACAAAACGGGTCTGGCAAAACAACATTACTCAATTGTTTAGCACTAGCCTTAGGATATCTAGACCAAGAAAAAGAATTAAAAAATAAACAACCAACTTTAAAGAAAAAATTAGATGCGTTAGACAATAATGCTTCACTTGAATATCTTTTTAGAATTCATTGCAATGAACCAGAAAATATTGACTTAAAAATACAAAGAGAAACAGGCCAAAAAACTAAATTTTGGTTGAATACAAGACAAGTCGCAAGCGAAGAAATAACCAAACGGTTTGAAGTGATTTTTTTAACTGAAGATGATCCAACCAAAGTTATAAATTCTAGTTTAGGAAAATTAAGAAAATATTTTTTGGAAATGGAAAAAAATATCGGTGCCCTTCATGATGGGTTATTTAAAATTATTCAAAATATTTTAGAATATAGAAAAATTGAAGGAAGACAAAAAGACCTTACAACCGACATATCAGCCTATGAACAGGCAATAAGTGATGCACAAAATAAACAGGAAGAACAAAAAAAATTGTTAACTAAACTTCAGCACAAAGCTGAGGTTATCAACAAGCTAAAACTTCATGAGGATGAAAAACAAATTAAAGATACATACGAAAAACTCAAAAGAAAGGTGTCTGACCTAGAAAAAATAACTGATTCAAATATAAGTATAAAACTTACTCGAGAAAATTATACTTTGCGAAATATTGAGAAAGACATAAAAACAGTTAATGAACGAATCAGAACTACTTGTAAGACTTTAACAACATATAATCAAAACATAAATGCTCAAAAACTTTTGGATAACGATTACACAGAATTTAACCAATTAAAACGCAGTATCGCGCCTGAAAAAGACAAAGAAGACATACAACTCAAAATGGTTGAGGAAATGATAACATTGTTCAACCGTTATCAAGAATCAGATTTAATTCCAATAGTCAACCTACCAGTAAGTGATGCGAAAAAAGAGTTATACAGAATAAAAGCAAAAGCCGCCACCAACCGCGTTCTTAGCTTAACAGACGCATTAGATAACGCAGTAAAGGATAGAAAGGACCTAGTAGGTAAAAAAGAAGCGGCAAACTCGAAAATAGAGAAACTTGCAGAAAAAAACGAAGACCTTAAACGGCTTCATGAATTAAATGAACAGTTAGCAACAGCCGAAACAAAATATATTGCACTCCAAGATGCCTTAAAAATGTCTCGTTCTCAGTTACTTGAACGCCAAAAAGAACTAAATGATGTTGATGGCGACATTACTTCTGTTGAAAAAAGAATCAGAGATATCGATAGAGACATTGAGATAAATAAAAAATTGAAAGCAGATAGTGAAAGGTGTAGAGAACTTGAAAGCAGCAATAAAAGACCGATGCACGAAGAACATGAAGAAAAAATAAACATTTTGTATGAGAGAATGACAAATTTAAAAGAAAAAACATATAATTGGAGTCAAATACTACAAGACCCAACAGAAACAAGGAAAGAATTTGATAAAATTGGAAATAATCAAGGGTTTAGTTTAAAAGACTACCAGATTTTTGTTAAGAGTATTGGCGAGTATCTAGGCAATCAATTTGAACCTGTTGCTTATGACTACAAGTTTCATAATATACAATATTTTGACATTGAAAATAGCATTTTTACAACGTCTGAAGATCGAAAAATACCAATCGATCAATTATCACAAGGTCAGAGCAAAATAACGGCTCTTACAGGCAGTTTCAAAAAGATGAACACCATCAGAAAAAAAATTGTTCTAATTGACGAAATTGCTGATCTTGACCCAGAAAATCTCCAAAAAGTAAAGAACATGTTAAAAGAAAGATTACATGACGGTTCACTCGTATTAGCGATATTAGTACGCCCAACACATGGACCATCACCCAATATCGTTGAAGTTAGAGAATGGTAACAATGGAACAAATAAACATTAACTCTGAACTTTTAAAACTTTATGAACTATTTCTTGAAAAGTATTCAAAAACTGTTTATAAAACAAAAAAAAGTAAAAACATAGATATAAAAAAAGATGAAACAAGGATCATATTAGAACTCATCAAAATGAATGGAAACACTCGTTCAAAAGTTTTTTCTTCAAGTGCTCTTTGGTTAAATCCTGCCAACAGTGAAGCTCTATTAGAAAAAGGTCTAATCCAGAGCATTTGTTGTGAACATGATGAGAAATACGCGTTATCTCTGACTGGAATTGCCACCTGCATACAATTAAATTCAAGTATTTCATTTGAACAACAATATAAGGATTTTTTAATATTATCTGATAAAAAATTCAATAAAACTGAAGACACTCAGCTAGATTGGCGAGAGAAACTTGCCACTGTTTCCCTTATTTTACTGGCAAGTACATCAGAGCAAACGGCTATAAGACTAGTAAACAATCAAAATAAAACTGTGCTTTTAGATGTCCTTCAAGAAGTTCTTTCCTGTATGAAGAAGTATCGTTTTGCTGAAGAGGCTGATATGCTGAAATCTGTGGGCAGAGGCGAAGATATAGCGGCAGGACATTTCGCTAGATTGGACACTTTGCCCAGGCGGACAAATCACCACTATTACGGGAAAGATTATGTATACTACATAAACATCGAAACAAACCATAACATTGATAATGAGAAACTCTCATTCATATTTAAGAGATGTTTTTCAAATTTTAATGAGACATCCGATTTTATAGAAATGTATGAAGATTTAAGCAAAATCAGTCAAAAATACTCACATCGATTTTTACACAGAAAGATTGAGCCACGATCAACCATTATAATTCTCAATAAACTTAAAGAGTTTCTACAAACAGAAATTTTTCAACTGAGCCCACAAAAAAAGAGCTAGAAAAAAAATAGTTTTCACTTATAGAGAGAAATATTGGTGTTAGGGTTTCCGCAATACAGTAAACTGGCAAAAATCGGATAAAATGCGTGGAATGTCCAGCATAGAGAAGTATTGGAACCAACAAAATTATGAAATGATGTCATCTCTCTAAACGCGAACACTCACCAAATTTTAACCCCGTCGAATTCGACGGGGTTAGAAGAGTTACGAGACAGAACACATTTACCATGGTACCTCAAAAGTGGATCGAAAAAACGTGCACAGTTGATATTCAATCCAAACTGGTCGGAATGTAAAAAGCCGATGTTATCAAAGAGTAATTATGGTAGAGCTGAGGATGTAACAAAAATATCCGCAAACAGATTTTACTCATACTGCTTTTTGGTGCTACAAGACTGCGGTCCATCTCGTGGGTAACAATTGCTTCGATTTCAACCGATGACAACTCAAGCCTTTAGTTAGAATTATCGACGATCTTGTCGGCTATGATCCAACAGCAAAAACGTTTACTCTTTGACAAGTCAAAAACGGTACACACCATCAACCAACAACAAATCACAACAAAAGTAAGTGGACTTAAAAAAGAGGGGAAACAAAAAAAATATATAAAATTAATGTATATAGTGGGGGCGAGTAAGTGGACTTAACAGTTTTTCCCGTTTTAATAATGGTTAATTTGTGCTTTTTTAATCAAATAACTGGTGTGTAGAGGTTTGTTTTTTATTTGGTTGTGGTTTCCCATTATGTTTCTGGCAAATAGTGGTGTTTTAGCGGTTTTTTCTGCTTAAATTTGATAAATGTGTGTGTTGTAGGGGCACAATTATGGTTTTGTTTGTTGTTTGGCTAATTTTTTGTGGGTTTTTGGTTAAAAGAGTTGGTTTTTGTTGTTTCCCGTGTTGTGTTGTGTGTTTCCCGCTTGTTTCCCGTGTTGACCCTTTTTGTTTCCCGTCTCGCTTTATTTTTCTGCTTTTTTAATGGTTATTTTGTGCTTTTTTAATTAAATAAGGTGTTTATGTTGTTTTGTTTGTTGTTTGGATGGTCTCTCCTTATGGCATTTAGTTAAATGAGTTGTTTTTGAGGGTTTCCCGTTTGGGGTTTTTAGTGGGTTTGGTGATAAGTAGAGTTTGCACTGAGGGTAAAATTGTTGTTTCCCGTGGTTTCCCGCTAGAGGGGAAACGTCTTAAAGCCGACAAGCTACCAAACAGGCAAAGAGTTCTTAACAGAACGAGGTTACATACACGTTCAAATATTTAAATGCTAACCACCATCCAAACCAACCCTGCCCATACCCGCCCCCACTCGCCTTTTTTGCCCCCACCAACTATACTCACCCCCATTAATTCAACAAATGATGCCTGTTAAGACACAAAAAGGGTAAACAACATCGTCCAATTCAAATTAACTTTCACCTTACCAAGTTTTAACACACATCAAAAATAAATAACTATTATAGACCTTAGGCGTAATTTACTTATTTATGCCAAATGATAGAAGATTAAGACAGAGTTTTTACCAAAAATAATGCAACACCACCATTTGTCTGTTCACAACATATTAACTGACAATAGCCGCCGTTATTAAACAAGTTTTTCTTACTTAAAACCAACAAACAAATCAGGAAAACAAACATGCTAACCACAACCAACTAATAAAAAGACCAACACTATTCCAAACACTAACTGAGCTTGAAATCAAAAAATTCGACACAATCCACCACAAAATAAACACCAACTACAAAACACACGAAAAACAAAGACACCAAAAAGAAAACAGAAAACACAAAACAGACGCAGGACACCCCTTCAAACTATCACTCCAAAACAGACTCTTAATGTTTCTCACCTACTACAGACTCTACATAACCTCCACCCTAACCGGTTTTCTCTTCGACCTAGACCAAAGCAACGTACTAAAAGACATACACAAACTCGAACCCACCTAACAGAAACCCTGTCCATTCCAAAGAAAATTCACAACAAAGTTAAACGTCTACAAACCATAGAGGAAATTGAAGCAGTACTGCCTGGACTTAGTGTTTTTATAGATGTAACAGAGCAAGAGATTCCACGGCCTAAAAATAAGAAGAAACAAAAGACTCATTACAGTGGCAAAAAGAAGAAGCATACTGTTAAGACTCAGTTGTCTGTGTATGTTAAGGGTGTTATTGTGCACAAGTCTTTGCATGTTAGTGGAAGTGTGTATGATTATTGTTTGTTTAAGTATAGTTATCCTTGTTTACCAAAGTAGGTTCGTAGGAAGGGTGATTTGGGTGTAAGGGTGTAAATGAAGAGTTTTCTTTGCTTGATTTTGTGGTTCCTTTTAAACGTAAGAGTCTGGGTAGGGGTGAGAAAGGTGTTAAGGCAGAATCTTTGTCATCTGCGCAGAGGGTGTTTAGTAAAGAGTTGGTGTCTGAGAACCTGTATTCAATAAGTTTTTAACTATCAGCATGTCTATTTTGTTGAGGTTAGCTACTTGAGATATGATACTGATTTAACTGATAAAGAATGGAGCATAATTGAACCAATATTTACTAAAGCAA
>Ga0209755_10005643_pt1 | contig 14153 bp, 9 predicted proteins | sample TergutCo191P1_FD_187301 | JGI IMG/M metagenome (GOLD analysis project Ga0209755, IMG submission 187301) | Cornitermes sp. P1 segment gut microbial communities from Petit-Saut dam, French Guiana - Co191P1 (SPAdes) (version 2) | ecosystem: Host-associated > Arthropoda: Insects > Digestive system >... | reverse complement strand
TCTGTTATTTATATATTTTTATATAATAATATAAGTAACATACTCAGGTCTCAATCCCAAAACAACTTTGTATATATTTGTCTTTTTTCTGTGGCCAGCCTGATGATGACCATATTTGAGAACAGTGCTCTTCTGGGTTATTGTGTAGCAAGTGGTGGTAATTCCTTAAGGACGTTCTGGGGCAACCTATCTGTCCTATCTCCACGGGTCAAGAATCCAAAGTGCAACTTGAACTGTTGGGCTCATTTTTTTTCTGAGACCATAAATCAACATTCATATGTTACATTCTAAAACCATTACATTAGAGATAAGATATATTCCAACTTATTGCACTGGTATATATTATTACAAAAGCGTAAAAATTATTCCAATATGTTTTGCTGATAATAGACATATCCATCATCAGTGGAAGAAGACGTTTGGATGCAAATAATTTTTATCGAGTTTTGTAGTATACTGTATATTGTACATTTTATATACAATTACATACTGCAAATGAAGATATTGTAATTAACTCTAGAATGTGCATTTTGCCTTTATCTTGGACAATGTTATGTATTCTTAACTAAATATGACCTCCGTGATGGCTATGTATATCAGCTGAAACATGTTGGAATAACTTTAATAATAGCTTATAATGATATATACTAGTGCATTAAGTTGGAATAAATCTTATCTGTATATTGTCAATTGCATGGAAGATGTATAATATTAACCATTGCATAATTCACTGCTATTGAGCTCGCTTGTATTTCACCTTGTACATATAAAATACCATCACCATTTCATGCAATGTTCATTTAAAATTTGTTAATTTTCACATCTAATGTTACTGAAACTGGCCATCATTTATCTCCATTAAGGAAAGAGTGATGCTGACTTGTTTATGGGGACCAGCTCACAAGAACTTCCTCTGTCGGTGCTGGAGTGTGGGACAGGTGCCCAGTCATACATTATGAGTCACAGAGGGCAGGCAGACACACATGTGCATACATATGTAAGTAAGTGAGCAAGAAATGTATCGTATTGAACAATAGTATTTATTTGAAAAAACCCTTGCAAGTGTGTGTGTCATGGACAAAAGTCACTGAAAGTCATGTAAAAAATCCCATATCCACAGTGCCATATATAAAAGAACATATAGAGTAGTGGAAAAGTACTGAATGGCAGGATCAGTGCTGGACAAAAAGAAAGAACACAAACATTGTCCTTTGATGGTACGGGCATACAAATGGAAATAAACACCAGAAAATCTTTGTACTGGTTAGCTGTTCAAAGTGGGGTGTCAAAATCACACACCTCACATAGCAACAAAACTTTTATTATGCCATGTCATAACTCTTTCTTGTGGACTGGGAAACAGGAATCTGGTATTGCAGGTGATTCATCAAAGAATTGGTAGCCATAGATGTCTTGATGTGAAAATTGTGTTTCACTGGGAAGAGGAACGATTTACATTAAATGGGAATGCAAATAGCTAGATTAACAAACACTGGGCTCATGGAGTCAGAATTGGGTGTGCAGCAAGTGCATGCAAAATCATATGATTCCTGTTTATTGAGGAAATAAATAATTCACAGACTGTGTCCTCCTAGACCTCCAGATTTAAATACAGGTGATTATTATTTGCGGAAGACACTGAAAGTTAGAGTTTATGTGAACAATCCAGATTTTTGCAAGAACTGAAAGATAACATTGCAAAAGCTGCTACAGGAACTCTGTCATCTGTTTGGGAAATATTTGCAGAAGGCGTAGTCACTTAGAAGTTGGAGGTCACCACATACTGTGGTTCTGCAATAAGGTACGATGAACAGCAGTGGAAAAATATACTCCACATTCCTGGTGGATACTGGCATCCTATGTGATAAAGCTCCCCTGCTCAGAGATATGATTAGAGGTACAAGGGGTATCTTAATTCATATATGTACATTTCTGTAATAAATGTCTTTGAAGATGTATACTGTAATTTTGTGTTGACATTCAAATTCACTATTATTATATTGGAAGGTAATGACCTCGAAACCATGGTGGAAGTTACAGAAAGTTTAAAAAAAATTCAGTTCTTTCCCTGGGCTGTGATAATTGTCATTTGTCCCTACTGCAATTTGGCTACCTTATATCATTCTGACATTTGCTCAGACCAGGATCTGTGTGAATGCCATTTGCTTAAAACTATACTGGATCAAATATAGAAGCTGCAAGTTAGAAGTGTATATTTCAGTCTTTGGAACTTATCATTACACAGATCTAAGACTGATAAAATATTTTAGCCAATATCTATTTTTGAACCTTGCCTCCAATATCTACATAACAATTATCTACACCAGTTTAACATAACTGTAACATTTATGAGCTGTTAAAAATCTCGAAAGCCAAAACTAATATAAACACAATCCCTGCATTGGCATTATTATATTACAGTTTATTGGAATAACCAACAAAATTTCAATGCCTAGTAATCATTCACCTATCATACATATTTTAACACTGAATTTGTCATCATAAGTGACTATCCTAGTTAAAATGTGTTCAGTAACATTATATTTACATTTAGCCAAGGCAAAATAATCACTGATAATAACGGAGATGTTAATTTATCATAAAAAAATGTGCGACTGATGAATAGTTACAACATGTAAAAAGGCTATTGGTAATTCCAACAGATTTGTATTATTCAAAGCCATACAGTATACCCAGAATAGATTATTACAGTCTTTACACAGTAATAGACAGTTATTACAATCAACATATGTCTACCGATCATCCTGAATATAATATGCCGTAGCATCTTTTTACCACAGAATTTTGTTCAGCAGTTCTTACATACTTATAAATTTCTGATTTATTATTACACAACAGAGTTTATCCAGTCTCATTCACGTCCTTACACCAATCGATTCTAAAACTTGTTTTTCTTGTTTATTTAGATGCTGAAGAAAGGCATGGAAGTAAGGCTGCTGACTGAAGGACTGCAGGAATTCAGTCAAATACTGCTGGATATTAATGTGATATACTGGGTCCTGCAGTGCATCTGGATCTTTATCATCCCCAGTGTCCTCTGTTCCTGCTGACAAATGTTGCAACAGTTTAAAGAAACTCTGAAGAACATTTACATGCAGTTCTGTGTGACATTAATATAATGTAAGCAGCAAATATTTGCACATATAATGTGGCATTTTGAGTCAACAACATTAATTCGGAGGTTACAGACAGAAATTTACGCATAGGAAAAGTTTACAAAAATGTCTGAATGAGTGAAGAAGTGTGTGACTGAACATTGTTTGTTTCTGTGCTTGACAAGCAGTCACCAAACCACTTTGCTGAAATAGTGAAATTAAAGACAGACCTGACTACACACACACACACCAAAATGAGGAAACAAGAGACGCAATACCAGTGCTTCAAGAATGGAGAGATGAAAATGAATGTCATAAAGGACTGCTATCATCTTGATATCACTGATTGGTCTAACTACCACAAAAACGTCTTTCTTGCACACCAGTATGGACAGCAAAGCTACTTTTTAACAAGCACACACAAGTAAGTAGTTTGCTTGTCTAGACATACAGCTGACAGTGAAATACCACAGTTCTTCACAATATACTCCTCACTGCTTTAGCCACTTGTCACATTGTTTCCAAATTTACTATTTTTCTTTGCTTATAATGCGTTTTTACTTTTCATTCTTCTCTTCCATAATATAAATTTATTTAAAAAAAACTCTGGAACCAACTGTGGCAATGGCCTGAGATTCTGACACAAGGTGCAAACTGAAAACTGATGCTTCCCCACTCTTCTGAGAAATGGAAGTATCATTGTCACTTGAAACACATTTTGACTAAATGAACTGCACATAGTGGTTATAAATGTGATATACCATCACAAAAACATCAAAGGTGTTTTACTGACAATGCCACAACTTATTTCTGTTATTTTATGTCACACTAATGCCAAATGAATTTGTATTTCATCATAAATGTAACCCTTTCTTCTAAGAAATTGGTATGTAAGTTCAACATTATTGTTTTGATATTTGAGGTCCTCATGGCAGTCTTGTCTTCTGAGATGTGATGTCATGCAGTCACAAAGAAAATGACTTTGTTTTACAGGGACTTGCTGCCTCCATTTTTACATTACAGAAACAGACTCTTTTAAACTGAAGATTGAAGCAGTACATTCTTCCAAAATATGGTAAATTTCTACCACACAACAAGATATTAAATCACAGAAGACAACATTCTTTCACACCATGTAGCTGTTCTCCTCTTTTTATGTTTCTTGTTGCTCCATGCTTGAAAGGGCAAACAGCACAATTATATACTTGGCAATAAAGTGGTTAGAATTCATGATGCCAAATATTTTAATATCAAGCCTTTAAACACTGAATTAAATCCCATCTGCCATTTTCTGGCATTATTAGGAGCTCACCATATTCTCCATGTTAGCAGGATAAGGGTTAACAAGATCTTTCACCAAAACATGCAAAAATGGAGCCAGAATCTGCTTTTAGTCTATGGTAATTAAGTTAACTTACTGAGGCAAACATAAATAATATAAATAAAAACACATAAGCTTCCTTACTCGCTGGTAAGGGGACTGGTCTAGAATTAAATGCTGAGAAAACTAAGTATATACTATGGTCTTGTGAAAAGCATTCAGGGCAAAATCACAAAGGAAACAAACGCCTTGAAAATGTGGCAAAATTCAAGTGCTGGAAATTACACCAATAAAACAAAATTGCATGCACAAGGAAATTAAGAGCAGAATAATTCATGGAATTCTTGCAACCATTTGTTTCAGAATGTTTTGTCATCCCATTTACTATCTAACAACACCCAGAATAAATCACACAAAAGTAAAATTTGCCATGTTTTTTTTTAACCTGGTCTCTCACATTAAGGGAAGAACATAGGCTACGAGAAACCGAAGACTGGGTGTTGAGGGAGATACTTGGATCAAAGATGGGGGAAGTAACAGGAGACAAGGGGGGGACCAAACAAACAAACAAACCATGACGAGCCTCATGATTTGTATTCTTTGACAAATATTACTGGGGTGATCAAATCAAGACAGAAGGTGGGGTATGTGAGGGAAGAGAACTGTATAAAAAGTTCTGGTGGGTGAACATAAGAGAAAGAGGCCTAGGCATGGATAGGAGGATAACATTACAATAGATCTTAAAGACACAGGATGGTAAGGTATGCCAAGGAATGATGTGGTTAAGCATAGGGACAAGTGGCTGGTTTTTTTAAACAGTCATGAAGATTAGGTTCCATAAAATGCAGGGAATTTCTTTACAAACTGAGGAACTATTAGCTTTTCAGTAACTGCGTGCATTGTAGTTAGTTATATATATATATACACTGAATTTTATCTTGTGCACAGGGTTCTGAGGCAGGAGGGTACCAGGTTCCTTAGCCAGGGCAAAAGAGCTGGGGTATGAAGTAAACAACTCACCTCCACCTAGTGCCAAGGTCAAGAATGAGTGGATGTATACCTGTGCCCTCCATGCTTTCACATTGTGAAAAGGGACCATTTTTACTGTATGTAAGTACTTAATAGCAATAGTTAGTTATGATGCAGATTCACAAAAATTCAGTAGATGACAAAAGTACATTTTGAGTGGCACTTGCAAATTACCTACCTTTGTAATCTGATTCTTCAAGTAGCTGTGAAATACAAACCCCCTGCTCACCTCTGGCAAGCTCATCATCTTCCCATTCTTCATCAGTCTGCAAAGTACATCATGTCCATTTCATATTGTAATGCAGTAATTCTCCAATATGTAACAATATAAATAATACTAACCATTTGCATTTAGCACAGAAATTTTAAATATGCTACAAAAAGAAACATTTAACCCTCTCATTAGTACATAAACAATTACATAACCTAACTGCCGGAATATTTGTCCGTCATATTCATGTCATGAACGTACACTTACACCGTACATTTGTTATCTCTTACTCATTGAATGTAAGAATACCTATGTATCCCTCTAAATGTTAATACAAATATTATAGCTAATAAATTTATAGCCTTGAAATTATATTCAAAACGGAGAATGAGTTATCCATAACACCCCCATTACATTATCAAGTTCATAACTATACCTGTTGGACATAAAATCTTTGGCCAACAATTAAAACTGCTGGTAACACTACTACATCCATCTGTAAGCTGTCACACTAACCTCCTCCTCATCCTCATCACGTGCCATATTTAATTCAATCTCAATGCTCAGTTCATTCACTAGTAACTTGTAGATTTTCACCAAAAGAGGGATGTGTGTCCACTGTGGCGGCTGATTCTGAGTCTGAGAACGTGTTCGAATCCCATCTGTTATAAACATTTCTTCTCCTTTCACAGTGATGTCATTCAGTCGAATGTCATTAGATGCAATCCCATGCTCCAACAACTTGCACAAAGCTACAGTACTGCAAGTTATACAAACAATGTACAAGTTATGAAAATACAGACAAAGTTCAATTGAAAATACATTTTTTACATGTGCGAAATGAGGTTTTCTTTTTGGACTGCCAGATTCTGAATGAGGAGGCACTACAATGGTTCAAAAACATAGGCAAACACCTACCCAATGACAGTATCACATCCTGGAAGACTTGAAATTTTAGTAACACCAGTGTCAGAACCTCAAATTTTGCATGTTCTGAAATTCCATATTTTTGCTCATCATTTAAGCAAAATATGTTTGTACAACAGTCATGGACTTACACTGTATCAATTGCAAAGGTGTTGTGAACAGAATAATAATAATAATAAAAAAAAACAATAATGAAAAAGAAGGTTGTATATAGCGTATCTAAAAATGGTATCCAAGTATATGTACAGTGTATTTGGTCTTTGACCTATGTATCTTCTCTACTATAGCTTATTTATGGCTCTAATTTAAAAAAATCAACACACTGCTTAAATTACTTTCCTGCATACTACTGGAAAATAAGTAGTACTACCCTTAACATTTAACTAGAATTTACTTCATATTCTGCATTTAGAAACTGAAGATTCTCCTCGACTTCTCATAGATATGACAGTGAGCATAACAATAATACAGCTTCCAGACACCTGTATGATTGTTGGGTTCTGGTTAACATTCTGTTAACTGAACAGGGTATAGAGCAGCATATGGTAGATTGCTTATGAATGTTGAATCCAGCAGGACACAGATGTGGTCATGACTTATTTTAAGATACTATCAGAGCATTTGCCTAGAGATATTTAAGAAAATGACAGTGACATCTTGTTAATTCATGACATAATGTAATTTAAAGCATGTTACATTCTCCAGCCCTATATACAGGATTGTTTTTTTTTTAAGCTGGTTAATTATAAATTTGATGCTACACTACAGCTCCCTGGGTATTAAAACAGATAATAAGTTGATACCTTTGATCTATTATACTGCTGGATAGTCAGTACATGTCAGTCAATCTGAAAAGCATGTTAATGTTCTAGGCAGAAACTACATATGCATCTTACAGCAGTTTACGGAAACAGTAACCACTGCATATGCTGCACACACTGGTGAAAATTAGGCTGAGAAAGCATATCTTCTTCATGTTTGAAAGTGCCACAGCATCCTTTCAGCACCATTCATTTTCTAGGCCATCCAGGGGGATGAAAATATGAGATACACGACATAACACCTGAATGCCACCCAGCATGTAAAGGCAAGTGTGCACTGAAAAAATCTGTTAAGCCAACACTGCATAATTAAAAGCCAATTTTTCAATCCTGAGCACTCTGAATTAATGAGGTTTTATTGTATAAGCCTTCTCAATGATGACAGCAGCTGTCTGGATTCAGATCTCAGCCCAGCTTATATATAAATATATATATATATATATTATATAAATAAGGAGCAATGCTCACTAGTCAGCTATAATTCTGCACACACTGTATAGCCCAAATATAAAACATAAACACAATTTTCTGTACCTGACTTTCTGCTCATATGCCCCATAGAAGAGGTGCTGGCGTGAACACCACTCAGTGAGGACAAACTGAAGTGCTGACTGACCAGTGGGACCAGGAACAGTGGACAAGAAGTTAAGAACAGCATCAAGTTGAGTGTGTATCAGGTGAGCATACACCATAACAAGACTCTGCAAGAATAATATCAGTCACTGAGACGCAAATTCATAAAATAAAAATGAAAAATGTTTTATGGTAATATGTTTTTCAAAACGAAAAGTTTTTCCTTTTTCTGTTGTGCTGCAACACAGGTGCATGCATCATGTCCTAAGTGTGAAATGCACAATATTATTAGATTTGGCACCTGCATGCAGCAAATCAGTTAGTACTTATGGTACAGTGAAGGCTATATACAAAGAATATCAGATGTTCATAAATTTAATCAGATCAATATTCTTCTCCGGTGTATTTTATCACTTTAAGCAGGTAACGAAAGGCAATGGTGATTATGTTTAGATATATTATACTGTATCATAACAATACCTGAACCCATACATATAAACAGAACATAAAATAAACTGCCACTTACAATGGAATCCAAAGGTAAATCAATATTTCGTACTACTGTTAGGCTACATGTTAAGTTCTTTTCTGATATACCCTGAACCCTAAAGATAATTTTAAAAATTCTGTGCTTCTGATGGTAGTGTCACTTCCAAAATGCATTAAGTACAAAATTCAGTAGAAGCCAATAACAACAGTGGTAATTCATGTAACCACAGTACCCACAGTTGTAGTATATTATCATTAACATCTCTGTCAAAGATCTGTATGGCAGCTAGGAGCTTTCAGGATGTCAGGGTGCAAAGAATGCAAAGTAAAACTCTTGTGTGATGCAGTAACATCATTACATTGAACTGCAGAGTTGCCACAACATACATCAAAATTTTAAACTGGTGCATTAATAACATGGTCAAGAAACCTAAACCTGATGCTGTGTGATGCTACAAGACTGGTGGTGAAGTAACTGTACAATTTTGTCACATTTATTGGCCTTGTGACAGGAGAGAATGTACTTATTCCAAGAATACTATAATAAGTCAAACTATCTATTCACATTAAGAAGAATTAAGTTTGTATTTACACTCAGTTTGGCAATGGGTATCAATATATCAAGGGCAATCATTTAAAAATGGCAGACTTGATCTATAACATCAATGCCTTGCACATGGACAGCTGTATGTTACTTGCTCAAGTATGAGAGATAAATTGTTCATTGTAACATAAATGTTGTATATAAGGAAGCATTACGAACATTTTATTGGAATGCAAAATGGTAACATGGAATTAGGTGCTGTTATTTATTGGTAAGGAATTAGACTTAATACTACAGCAGACTGTGAAAGAGGCCACAGAGTAATGTGTCAATAGTATGGCAACCCAACACATGCAGTCATATGGCTAGTTATAAAATAAAGTAACTATTACACATCTAATACCTGTATCCCATATAAATATCACACATGAGAAAGTTCATGTAATACATTTTGTACTTACCTGTATTACACTTAATGTTTCTGCTCTTTGCATTTTACTCAGTACGGCCTTCAGAAGTAAGTCCAAATTTTCACCCAAGATATTTCCTGCTTTTGTTATCAATGTAATTATTAGACGACCAACAAATGTTGCAGTGTACTCTGAAGATGAAGGATTCAACAGAAGAGCTGCTACTTGAAGACTATACCACAAGCCTGTGTGTCCCTCACTATCCTGATGGTTGAAAACTTGTTCAGGAGCAATGGAGATGTACGTACGTAAACATTCTCCTCCAGTCTGAAAGCATGCATAATCCACTGGATGAAATTTCAACATAACATTTCCCTTCCCCCAAAAAATTTAATTTCGTGGCATAAAACTGCCATACAATTTCTTAAATCTGACATCCCTGAACTACACTACTGGAGATATCTTCCAGGGTTCTTACAAGCTGCATGCATGATGATCTACTGTGGGGTCCCATATTTCAGTTTATTGTAGTTTTCCCCAACAGCTATTTGTCCTGTGCTCTCTCTCTCTCTCTCTCTCTCACACACACACACACACACACACAGTTGTTTAATTATGGGTAAAGTAGCTGGTATAAATAAATCTGGATTGTCAATAAAAAATTTTAAACTACATATACCTGCATTGTTGAGTTGTCATCTGTTCTCAAGATACATTGAAGGGCAGCTGGGAAAGCTGTATTCATGAGTGTGTCACTCAGTGGAGGTTCTGAATAGCGAACAAGTGTCTGGAGGACATCTAATGCCACAGCATGCAAACCTGCAACAGTTCACTTCATTTGCAGAGGGTGTTTTTTTTCCTACTTGACCGTTAAGTGCTGGCCCAATGCTGTAGTGAGATTTTATTAGACTGTCTAAAGGTTATTATCACTACGATCATGTGTCTAGCTACCATCATCAACTGTTAAATCTTCCTGACAGATGGTGTATGACGCAATGCTGGCAGAGGGTCAGGAGTAGTGTGTTGGGCCAGCAATAATTGATCAAGTTGGGGGGGGGACAATATACATTATGACCAGATGAGAACGATGAGTGTTTGGTATGGCCATTTCAAACTGATTATCATATGAACACACTTTAATTGGAGTCACATGTTCTTGTATGAAAGACTAGAGCTGGCACCAGAACTGAAATTCATGTGACAACAGCAAGCTACACTTGCTTGGGATATAACCAAAAACATAGACAAATAAAAAATTAAATACAATCACAGAATTCATATAAAATTACAAATGTAAGTGGAAAATCAATGTTTCTTGTAGGTGTCCAGGCTGAGTCATGCTAAGTGTTCAGAAACTAGTTAACTCACAACAGTCCAAACACTTTCATGCTGTGGTATGGTAGTCTTATCCTTATTTTGTGAAAACTGCTGTTAAGAACATTCTGACTCACAATTTGTTTGTTTCAAGATGCTGCCTAGCAACATAATAAATGATGGTTGTTCATGAAAACTCCAAGACAAATGGCAAGTGAATTCAAAAATCACTGTGGAACTAAAACATGTTCAGCTGGAAGGGGTTAACCTTTTTACAGCTGTGTATTGTACTTATGAAATATGTGCTCCTGGAAGGCTGGGTATTTTCAAAGTATTGAAAAAAATCAAGGTACTCGTAGATTTCCTGAACAGATTCTGCAGTACTTCCTACAAGTAGCCCTAAGACATAGCTCAGAGATGACACCATCATTGTACTTTTCCCACACATCAATATCATGATTGGGAGATAAGCAAGAAAATCTGAAAAAATGAATAACAGGTATAGCTCTCAGCTTAAGAGAAGATCCCTGCCAGGAATGTGGGTGGACACGCATGCGTAAGTTCTCATGGTAGATGACAAGTCCTGAAAGCATTTGTTCCAAGACTACTGAATGTACAAATACCAATATACTTCTTATTTCTATGTGTAATTGACACCTTGAAATCATATCCACTTTGGGCTAGAATATAATCACAAACTCAAAAAACAATACAATATACAGTTCACTTGCTCACTACTCAAAATTTCTGATGTTTTCAGTCTGTTTGTAGCAGAACAGCCTGTTGCTTGAAACAATAGCAGTCCAGTAATACCCTCCATAGCCAACAGTCCCCCTGCACCCAGCCTGACACACATACCACCCCATGGGGATCTTCTCATCTGCTGTCATCATTAATTGTGGCACAGCCAGTACTTAGTAAAGGCAAAAGAATCTGAATGGTAACTGTGTTAAGTTAACATTCAGTTACTGACTACATGCAATTCTTGCAGTCTGTAGTGCAGCATATAAACAATATTTCCCAAAATGAATCTAGGTCATTAACTTCCTTCAAAATACCTGATGGAATTTTATCTGCAGGAGCATTTAGAACACTAACAAGTGTTGGTACTAAGCGTTGTTGTAGTGGAGATAAACATTCAGGATTCTGAGACAGCTCCTTGAACACATCTTGTACAAGAGCGATGATAAATGGATCTGTAATGTTTTGAAAATAAGAAATTAAACATTCATAACAGCAAGTAAAGACTTAAGTGAAATGAAATTCCTATACAAATAAATACCTGTCACTTATGCTATAGGAGAAATGACTACCTTCTTGTTTTTATCACATTACAGTCCGGAGACATAGAAACATAGTTCCAGGAACATCATTTATAAGAAACAAATTCTGAAATTTCTGAAATAATTCTCTTCTTATTCTTACATACCACAGTTTGACTATGGACTCTAATCTGATGGAAAAGTTTGTCTACTTTCTTTCACTGCCTCATCTTCCCACACAACTTAATGCCAATCACAACATTCTTCTGCCAGGACCACATGCTATGAGCTACAGCCATTAGTATTCAAATGAAATCGGTGACTATTAAGTGAATTTCAAATATAATATAAAAGCACAATATGAAATTCCCATCTGATAGGACTTTAGCACTCAAATGAAGCAGTGTACCACTAAGATAACTGTACTGGCCCACTGAAACTGATCTGAGGTAGAAACGTAAAAACTTGGAATTGTGAGTGGAGACTTCACTTGATCAACATATAACATGCAGTATATCTCAAGAGCATTCACTAATAATGAACATAAAAAAATATCTCAGATGAATATGGAAGGATAATACAAACATATTCTTCAAATTAAACTTCATCCTACAGCAAGTACTCCTAGTATATTAGGGCTAGAGTATTAATATATGGATCCTATATCAATGGGGATCCAAGCTACACTGGTGGTAGCTAGCTATTGGTAAGGCCTCACTTGCTGGGCAGGTTGGTGGGGAAATGCCAGACGAAGAAGCAACCCATTGGCCCTCTGGGATTGCTGGGGGTTGATCACACAGCTAATAACTCCACAACCAAAAAAATTATTATTATGAAACCCAGCAAACATCCGAAGGAATGATACTATCAATGATACATAAGGGAAAGGAATGTGAGGACCCTTTATTAAGCCGACAATCTGATAGCTTTTACACAACTTGATTCTTAGCAGCTACACATCATAGCTATACAAGAAACAATGTGCATGGAAATAATATACGGGATACTAAAACACACACACACACCATCCTTCAATGTGAGAAGCAGAATGGAAAAAGACAGCGTGGAGTAGTATTTACGGTAATTAAAGTAATGAATAGGAATATAATGGCATTTACACATATCAGTAAAGGAATGCGTACACTTAGAATAAAGACCAAATCCATCATTAACGTATATGTCCCCCAGAGAGGATGGTGAAGAAACATAGAAAGAGGAATTCTACAGTCAATTGGAAATACCTTATGATAGTGTCCCTTCCAACGAAATGAAAACAATAAATGGAGACCTAAATGCTAAACTAGGTAGAGAAGAGATAAGTAGAGACATTATTGGTAAGGAAAGTGTATGTTTAATATCTAATAACAATGGTCTCAAGAGCCACAAGCTTTGCAATGAGCAGAAATATGACAATCAGTTCCATTCATTTCCCACATCAGAATATATATAAGCACAGGCATTTGAAGATCCTCTGATGAAAAGACCTGTGATCACATAGATCACGATCTCATAGACTAGAGGACTGCTACTAGCACTATGGATGTTAGAGCCCTCCAGGGTGCCAGTGGAAACTCAGACCACTTTTTAGTCAAAATGGTATATAAGATGCAGAATACTGGCTTGGAAAAATTAGTGTAGGCTCAAAACACCAAAAATAAAAGCCCAGAAATTTGAAGCTACAGCCGTCAAAGAAATGTACACGAAGGTTATAGAGGAAAAGACTAGCGAGATATTGTTGGAAAATGGTGACAAGGATACTGCTGATAACATTTGGAAGACTCTTAAATATACTGTTATGAATGCACCAACAGAAATATTAGGATACAAAGAAGAGACCTAAAAGAAATAACTGGTTGGGTAATGAATGTAAAAGTATGATACGATCCAAGAACAGGATACAAAACATGGATCAGTACACCAACCAGTGATAACAGTAAGCCAAGGAAAACCATGAAGATAGTTGCAATAGGTTAAGACAATGAAATTATTCCTTACTGTAAAACTTCCTAGTAATGGTAACTACACCTTACTGAAAAAAGAGATAATAATATAAATAGAAAATTTATAGTCACAATATTGGTGCCACTAGCACTTACTCTAAGTGAAATGACAAACACATATTAAAAAGAAAACATC
>Ga0209755_10005642_pt1 | contig 14153 bp, 10 predicted proteins | sample TergutCo191P1_FD_187301 | JGI IMG/M metagenome (GOLD analysis project Ga0209755, IMG submission 187301) | Cornitermes sp. P1 segment gut microbial communities from Petit-Saut dam, French Guiana - Co191P1 (SPAdes) (version 2) | ecosystem: Host-associated > Arthropoda: Insects > Digestive system... | reverse complement strand
CAAATAGTGCCTGGCGGAGCTTGCGCAGATAATCTCCATGACCCTCTGATTTGTACTTCTTATGGGCTGTATAGGCTCTGCCCTGCAATCTTGTATCGTTTACGTATGCCTCAATATCAGACAGCAGCGCCGATATTCGGTTGCGAAGTTCGGAAAGCTCTTTGTTTTGTGCGGCAAGCGCATCCCGTAATACGCTCGGTTTAACTTCAAAAAAACTCATTTATCCCTCCTTCTGCTCAGACATATCTTTTCTGTAGTTTATTCTCGCATCTATATGTATAAAGGCGGTATTTGTTCATGATAACATAGCAATGACAACAAAGTAAACAACAATGCATTATATAATGGCGCATTTTTGTCTACTGTAAACTTTTGGAGTCACTTGGTTCATCTCACAAAATTATGTTTGGGTTCTATACTTTTCCATCATCCCTTTGAATATTTCGCCGGTAGTCGGAGGCGTCCAGGTGATTGCGTTTGCACCCGCATTTATTGTGTCGTCGATAGATGCTTCAGTCGGCCCGCCGGTTGCGACAATTGCTATGGAAGGGTGTAATTTTCTGATTTTCTCAACAAGCCACGGTGTTTTAGATGCAGCGGATATGTTTAGTATAGTAGCACCCGCCTCCAGCCTTCCGGCGACGTCATCGCTTTCGCTGACAACTGTTATAACAATTGGGATGTCGATGACATCGCGAACACGCCTTATTGTCGTGTTAGGCGTAGGCGCGTTAAGCACGACTCCGACAGCACCTTGAAACTCGGCGTCCGACGCTAAATGCACAACTCTTCCGCCGGTTGTTGTTCCGCCGCCGACGCCGCAAAACACAGGGATATCAGACGCCATGATAATGGCATGAGATATAATCGGTTGTGGCGTAAAGGGATAGACCGCGATGACCGCATCGGCGTTTGTATTACGGATAACGGCTATATCCGTACTAAAAATCAGAGACTTTATCAGCCTGCCAAATATGCGTACGCCGCCGCATTTGCTTATGTTTTCAGGGATTGCAACCATCTTGCTTCTAAGCACACCATTATATTCAGGAACTTTATTTTCACTCATTTAATTTTGTACTCCTTTAGAGTTTCGGATACTGTTACCGCACCGGGCAATAATAGAATAACACACAAATGATAAAATGACTATCTTTGTATCCGGCGGACATTATCATAGGTTAACCACAAGTTACAGTTTACACTAAACTTGAAGTGCGGTGAGGTACTGTGTTTTTCGATTTACAAAGCGAGTTTGTGTACGGAACTTGCTTACAATAACATGTTTCATAACAAGTAGTACACATGTCTGAGCGACTAAATCGTTAAAAATACAGTTCCGAACGCAAGCACACTCCATACCCCGTGAACTGCATCAATCACAATAAAACGCAGGAACACTTGACCGTTTGAGTAAAATAAACTATAATGCGACCGATGCAGCTTTATAATTTTTAAGAAATGGTAGGCATTACATGAAATGAAGGTAGTTTTCTTAAATCCGCCGTTTAAAGGTAGGTTTTCCAGAACCTCGCGCAGTCCCGCTGTGTCCATTAGCGGCACGATATATTACCCGATATGGCTTTCTTACGGTGCAGGGTCTACAGAAAAAGCAGGGCATGAAGTGATCATGATTGATGCTCCCGCTGACGGTCTTGCAACCTCCGATGTGCTTGAGAAAGTACGCATGTTTGGGGCGGGCATGGTGGTGTTGGACACCAGCACCGCATCGATATACAGCGATGTAAAAGTAGCCGAAGCGATAAAGGAAGTGCTTCCGGATACTTATATCGCGTTGGTGGGCACTCATCCCTCTGCGCTGCCGGAAGAGACACTGCAACTGTCGCCTGTTTTGGATGCTATAGCCATAGGGGAATATGACCATACGATACGTGACTTAGCCGGAGCTTTGGACGCCGGAAGCCCTGTATGTGATGTTGCCGGCCTTGCCGTGCGGCATGAAGGGGAGATTACCCGGACAACGCCGAGGGCGAAAATCGAGGATCTTGATGAGCTGCCCTTTGTAAGCTCCGTTTATAAAAAGCATCTCAACTATAAAAGCTACTATTTGGCGGACGCTAAATATCCGCTGTTGCAGATTATTACCGGCAGAGGCTGCCCGTTCCCTTGCTTTTACTGCGTCTATCCGCAAACCTTTCACAGCCGGCGCTACAGAATGCGTTCCGCGGAAAATGTTGTTGCCGAATTTGAGTATATCAAAGAGAATTTCCCCGATGTTAAGGAAATCCGCATAGAAGATGACACCTTCTCCGCAGATAAAAAGAGGGCGCAAAGCATCTGTCAAATGCTGATCAAGCGGAAAATCGGTTTGACTTGGCAATGCGATGTGCGCTCTGATATTGATTATGAAACACTCAAGCTGATGAAAAGCGCGGGCTGCCGTTTGGTGGGGATAGGTTTCGAAAGCTCAAATCAAGAGGTGCTCAACTTGATGCACAAGGGCAGCAAGGCTGAGATGTATTTTAGCTTCGCAAAAAACGCCCGCCGTGCCGGGCTGTTGGTACATGGAAATATAATGTGCGGTACTCCCGGGGACACGCGGGAAATCCAGAAAGAAAACTATAAATTTGCGACTAAGCTCAATTGTGATTCGATGCAGTTCTATCCGCTCTATGTTTATCCGGGGACAGAGGCGTATCAGTGGGCGAAGGATAATGGATATCTGCTGACGGAGGATTTTTCAAAATGGGTAAAAGAGGACGGCAGTCATAACTGTGTATTCAGCACTGAAGAGATGAGCGCCGAAGAAATGGTGGAGCTTTGTGAAAGATATACAACACGCTATCATCTAAGACCTCGTTATCTGCTTATGAAACTGGGACAGGCGATACGTCACCCAAGTGAAGGCATTCGCAGCATAAAGTCCGGGTGGAGCTTACTTAAAAAAATCGCAAGGGGAAACAAGGCTGCGGAGAACAGGGTTGTGTGTGAAGGATAGGGGTATTGAAATTTAGCGTTATAATCCCGATTTATTTTTCGGATAAAACAATTGGAAAGTGTCTGGAGTCCTTGCTGGCACAAACTGTTACAGATGATTTTGAGATAATATGTGTCGGCGACAAAGTGGAAGACCCCACCCATGCAATCGTGGAGGAATACAAAAGGGATAACCCCGGGGTTGTGGAGCTATATCTGCAAGACGGCAAAGGCTCGGGCGGCGCCAGGAATCATGGTCTTAGTGCGGCAAAAGGCGAATACATCATGTTTGCCGACGCCGACGACCATGTTGAGCCGGATCTCTTGGCTGATTGCCACAGGGCTATCAGCGAGTACGATGCTGATTTTGTTTGTGTGGGCTTTGAACGCATATCAGCGGGCGGCAAGCGTTTTTCATCAGAGCAGTCGGTGCCTGAGATAAAGGTTGTAGATGTGGAGGCTTCGACTGCGGCAATTTTGACATTTCTTTCCACGGCCCCGTGGGGAAAGCTGTTTAAGCGCGAGTTGATTTCGGGCAGCAAGTTTCCGGAATCGCCGATACCTTGCCATGAAGACGCCGTTTTTATGCTGTCAATATATCCCCGTGTCAAGAGGTATGCGGCACTGCCGAATATCTTATATCACTACATTGTTCATGATGAATCGGCAACGACCAGATCCACTTTGGAAAAAACACAAAGATTCAGGGGCTATCTGGTTGCTCTGAGGGAGAGTTTTGAAGCTGATGTTGCATTAAAGCCATACTTGAAAATGCTGGACATAGCGGCGCTGATCCATGTCGGGATTGCGGATGCGCACAGAACCGGAGAAAATACGGATATATCCCTCAAAGCGTATTGTGCCGATGCAAAGGCGTTTTTAAATAAAAACTTTCCCGGTTGGCGAAAAATTAAGCTTCGTCCTTACGGGCGCTTTACATTACGCTGCACAGCCGTATGGGCTGCAAAGCAAATGTACAGGCTGAGCGTATTTTGGCTTTTCATTAAAGCGTATAACCTGATGATAAAAACTTTGCATAAAGATATAAAATGGTAAGATAGGGTAAACGCGATTTAATCAGGCTTACAGAGGGTATACAGATCCAAGGCTTACATGAAAATGGAGTAAAGCGATGACAATAAATGAACTTATCATGAAAATGTATACGCGTCTGATTTGCAGTTCGAGACTGACAAGCAGGCTCTCCATAGAAACGGCCTTATTTCTGACGATGAAAGGGCGCAAGAAAGCTATTAAAAAGGCGCTGGAGAGGATTGATGAAAAGGGAGTGCCGCTGTTTTCCCGGGTGGAAATTGAAACACAGAACCGATGCAACGGGGCATGTACGTTTTGTCCTGTGAATAAAAATGATGACCCGCGCCCATATACAAAAATGCCGGATGGGCTTTTTGATAAAATTATAGATGAACTGCATGAGCTGGATTATTCGGGCGCTCTGGGTTTATTTGCCAACAATGAACCGTTTATTGATACAAGACTTGAAGCATTTGCCAAAAAAGCCCGGGAGCTTGTGCCTAAAGCGAGAATAGAAATATTCACAAACGGGACATTGTTAAGTCTCGAAAGATTCATTGAAATCATCCCATATATAGATTTGCTTGCAATAGATAATTACAGCGACGAACTAAAATGGCATGAGCCGGTCGCGGCAATTCGGGAGTATCTCAGGCAAAATCCGGAGCATAGGGCGAAAGTCAGTATCCGAATGCGCAGAGAAAGCGCTTTGATGAGCACAAGAGGCGGACAGGCGCCAAACAACAGCAAGCAAAAAACATTGCCGATATCATGTCTTTTGCCGTTTTATCATTTGTATATCCGCCCTGATGGAAAAGTCGGGCTATGCTGTGTAGACGCCTTGGCAAAGTATACGTTGGGTGATGTTTCGGAGCACAGTTTAAGAGATGTCTGGTATAGCGGCGCCTATTCGGAAATCAGGAAAAAAATCAGGCAGGGCAGAGAAAATTTAGAGTTATGTAAGTATTGCGACAGTTATGGAAATACATCAAAGCTGCACCGCGATGATAAAGAGTGGGCTTATTAGCGTATCGTATAGCGCAGTACTAAATAACTATCCGACCGCAAAAAATCCGCCGCAATATTTATGCAGTTATTGGGGGAATGGAGTGCAAGATGCTATTTTCCAGTTTTGAGTTTATGTTTGTCTTTTTGCCTGTTCTTTTGGTTTTGTATTTTTTTGCATTCAAGGGTCATTTAAAAGGACAAAACTTCATATTGCTGGTTGCAAGCCTGCTGTTTTACGCATGGGGCGAGCCGCTGTTTGTGTTTGCAATGCTCGGCTGTATTGTGGTCAATTGGGGTTTTGGGTATCTTTGTATTATCTCGCGCAGAGATGACAAAAAACCGGGAGAAGGTTTGCAAAAACTTCTAAAGCCCGCGCTTATACTGACGATAGCCGCAAATTTGAGCCTGCTCACGGTTTTTAAGTACGCCGCATTTATTACAGAAAATATAAATAGCATACTTCCTTTTGAACTCCCGGTTCCGCAGCTTGCGCTGCCCATAGGCATTTCGTTTTTTGTTTTCCAAGCGATTTCTTATACAGTCGATGTGTACAGGGGAACCGTCAGCGCACAAAGGAAATTATCGATGGTAGCACTGTATATATCGCTGTTTCCGCAACTGATGGCAGGCCCGATAATTCGGTACAGTACGATAGAAAAACAGCTTACAGAACGCGCATTTCGGCGTGATGACTTTACTTCCGGGCTGAGAAGATTCATGATAGGGCTTGGTAAAAAAGTTTTAATAGCCGACATAATATCGCAGGCAGCGGAAATGACATTCGGCGCCGATCCCGTCACTATGTCTGTGACGGCTGCATGGCTCGGCGCCGCGGCATTTGGAATGCAGATATATTTCGACTTCTCAGGCTACTCGGATATGGCAATCGGGCTTGGGAAAATGTTCGGGTTTCACTTTCTTGAAAACTTTAATTTCCCTTATATTTCGCGCTCTATCTCCGAATTTTGGCGAAGATGGCATATCTCTCTGGGCTCATGGTTCAGGGATTATGTATACTTCCCGATAGGGGGCAGCCGCGTAAAAAGCAAATGGCGGCTTGTGTTTAACCTATTTGTTGTTTGGGCGCTGACAGGCTTGTGGCACGGCGCAGCTTGGAATTTTGTGTTTTGGGGGCTTTTCTTTTTTGTGCTTATCGCACTTGAAAAGGCGACCGGATTTGGGAAAATAATAGAACGATTGCCCGTGCTGAGCAATATCTATATGCTTGTTTGCGTTTTGATAGGATGGGTTCTGTTTCGCGCGGAAGGACTCAGCCATGCGCTGAGTTATATGTATGCAATGATAGGGTTATATGACAATCCGCTTTTCGGATACGACACACTACGGGTCGGCTTAGAATTTTCGTTTACATGGGTCATTGGGATAATAGCCTGCATACCCATCTCAAAGATCCTGATGGCAAGACGCTTTGCCGGAGGCACTCCCGCAGTGATTTTTAGCTGGGTTTATGCCGTGCTGATACTTTTGCTGTCATCAATTTTATTGTACAGCGCAGAGAAAACCCCATTTATCTATTTTGCTTTTTAAGAAAAGAAAAGGAATGATTTTTACATGAAAGCCGTCAGATTCTGTGTCTATGTTGCCTGTGCAGCCGCTGTGTTGCTTTTGGTTGTTTTTGCTGTGAGAACAGACAGGACTTATTTGGATTTGCATGAAAGCATAAAAAACAGAATAGAGAGCCTATTTACCAATCTGCCGGGCGATTCATTTATCAGGCAGGGGTATCACAACTACCTAAGAGCAACCAACAGGCGGCATATCAACCGGGTTACATTTTTAACAGACGGAAGGCTGATGATGGATACTCCGGAATCAACGGTTTTCTTGGAAGAGCGTGCCGCCGGATTTGCAGAGCTTGATAGCTTTCTGGAAACAAGGCAGACGCCGCTCATTTACGTGCGCATACCAAGTAAAATAGAGAATAATTCAGTTCTCCCCACGGCTTTTTCAGATAATAAAATAGTCGAGCATGGGGACAGATTTATTCAGCTTATTTCTGAACATGGCATAGATACACTTGATTTATATGCAGAAATGATACGGGAGAGCAAGGACTTTGCAACTGCGTTTTTCCTCAAGGATATCCATTGGACCGCTGAAACAGCGTTATGGGCGTCGGGGAAAATCGGTGCGCACCTAAACATGGAATACAACTTTGGGATAGATGAGAGTATCTGGAATACCGAGAGATATGACAGAATAACGTACCGAAACGCGTTTTTGGGCAATGAAGCAACATTTGCAAGCGCTCGCCGTGCTTATGAGGATATCACTGTTTTGATCCCGAAATTTGACGCTGAGTTTGATTTTGCCGGAGAGAGCATTGGTGTATGGAAATCCGGCAGCTTTATTGATGTATTTGCGCCAAAAGTACAAAATGATTATAACGAGCGGTTTGATTATATGGATCAGTCGGTTCCGGAAGCGCCGTTTCTTACAATCATCAACGAGAGTGCCGGCAATAATAAAAAGGTTCTGCTTATCGCGGAATCAAACGGACTGGTGCTGTGTCCGATTTTCTCGCTTGGATTTCAAAGGCTTGACTTCGTGTACCTTATAACGGGGCTGACGCCAACGATAATTTGGGATATTCTCAAGGCGAATGAATATGATGCTGTCATTTTGGCAGTGTCTGATGCGGTTGTATCCCTTGATGACAAAGCGTATTTTGAAGAGGACAGATTGTTTTTGGGAAATCCATGATTGCATCGGCACTCCATTTTTGAAAGACCGATGTACAGTAATAAAGGAGAACTGATATTCATAAAAAACTTTTAAAAAACTCTATATGGAATTCCGTTGGCGTATTGACATATAATGCTTGCCAGTGGCTGATGACGATTCTTGTTGTTTGGTTATCTGACGACTTCATGAACGCCGGGAACTTGGCGCTGGCTATGAGCGTTACAAATTTTTTCAGCATCATAGCCATGTATAATACGAGGATTTTCCAGGTCTCGGATATTAAAGAGGTCTATAGCGACAGTGTATATATATCAGCGCGAGTGCTGACATGTGCGGCTTCTTTTGTGCTTTGCGTTGTGTTTGTTCTGGTTGCCGGGTTTACGGCTACGCAAAGGCTGATTGTTATATTTTACATGCTGTTTCGCGTTAACGAGTCGTTTGTCGATGTGCTCCATGGCATTGACCAAAAAAACTGGAGAATGGACTATGTCGGGATTTCGTTTGCTGCCCGCGGAATTTTAATGCTTGCCGTTTTTGTAGTGTTAACAAGGTACTTTGGTTTGTTGCCCGCTGTTATTGGTATGACAGCAATTACAACTTTTGTATGTATTGTATACGATATACAGAAAACAAAAAAGCTTACGAAGCTGGCGATTTATGTCGGTAAGCAGATTTTTTCTTTACTAGAGCGTTGTTTCCTGTTGATGCTTGTCATGCTGATTTTGACTCTAATCATTTCTTACACAAGAATCTCTTTAGAGAGAATACTCGGAACAGAAGCGCTTGGAATCTATGCAACTGTAATCGCGCCTGCCATGCTAATACAAATATCGGCATTTTTGATATTTACTCCGCTGGCAAAACCTCTGGCTGACTGTTTGAGCGAGAGGAATAGAGCCGGATTCTTTAAGATAATTGCGCTGGCGTCGGCGCTCATTATTGGATTCACTGCTGCATTTACGGCGGCGTCTGCTTTCTTTGGAGAGTGGGGTCTTGGCATATTGAGTAAATGGTCTGAAGAATCAATGGTGCCATATGCTTATATAATGCCCGGGGCGGCTATTTCTGCGGGGCTGACCGCCTTTTTATGGTTTATGAACATGATTTTCTCTGTTACAAGAGATATTAAGGGGATATTTTTCGGGAATCTGGTCGGTTTGATTGTTTGCTTGGCTATAACAGATGCATTCCTTAACAGATATGGTATAATAGGCGCAAACCATATCATGATAGTGAGTCAGGGCGTAATAGTGCTGCTTTTGATTGCCCGCCTGTTTTGGTATGTAAGATGCAAGTCAGGGCTGTTTAACACACAAAGTACTTAACTGATTGAGAGGAGAACTTGACGATGATGGCAATTTCATCTACCATGCTGACGAGCGCATACATAGACCCCGCCACGACAGCGATGTTAACGCAAATCATAGCCGGGGCAGTTATAACTCTGGGAGTGGTTTTTGGCGTATTCCGCCGAAAGATAGTTATGTTCTTTAAGAATATGAGCGTTAACAGGGCAAAGCGCAGAATAGAAAAACAAGCAAAAACAAAATGATGGGATAAGCACTCGTGGATATTATCGATCTGGTCTTCGGCTCTTTTTTTGGATATATTATGAACCTATGTTACCTCACCGTTGGGAACTTCGGATGGGCAATAGTTGTATTCACAATTGTTGCCAGAGCGATTTTGTTTCCGATATCGCTCATTTCGCAAAAAAACTCGATAATAATGGTAAAAATAAAGCCGACACTCGAAGATATACAGGCACGGTATAAAGACGAACCCACTGTTTTGATGAAAGAACAAAGGGCTTTATTCAAAAAGGAAAAATACAGCGCTCTTAAAGCTATTCTGCCTTTGCTTGTGCAAATCCCTATAATCATCGGAGTTATCAGTGTCATAAACAACCCAGCTCGGCATCTTGGCGAAAGTATTGACCCAAACTTCTATGGAATGGATCTGCTTGCGCTTCCGGAGAGTTTATTTGTACCTACTCTTGCGATACTTTCAACGATATTACTTTGTGTTATGCAAAATATTTTCAATGTCATATCCCGAGAACAGGGCTTTATCGGGAAATGGGGCGTTATGATTTTCCTTACAATATTCACGGGTTGGTTCGTGTTTGTCGTTCCGGCAGGTGTAGGGCTTTATTGGACATACAGCAATATTTCGGGTGTTGTCGTGCTTGCGATATGCAATGTTATTTATAATCCGAAGAAGTATATCGACTATGAGAACCGCTCGATTAAAACAAAGTCCACAAAAGAAGAAAAAGACGCGGAGCGTGAAAAGCGAAAGCGTGAAAAAGTGCGTGAAACAGTGGATATGCAGCGATTTTTTTCGGTGAAAAGGGAACTGGTCTTTTTTTCGGAATCAAGTGGCTTTTATAAGTACTTTGAGAGCTTCATAGACTATATAATAAAAAATTCAGACATAACCGTCCACTATCTTACCGCTGATATAAACGATCAGGTGTTTGATTTTAATAGACCTCAACTTGAAACATATTTTTGTTCCGGACACGGACTTATCACGACTTTTATGAAAATGGATTCGGATATTGTAGCTATGACGATGCCGGACTTAGAGGTATACCATTATAAACGCTCAATTGTGCGAAAGGATATTGAATATATCTACATAGACCACGGTCTGGGAAGCTGCAATCTTACTTTGCGCCGGGGCGCGCTTGACCATTATGATACGATTTTTTGCTACAGCAAGGACTATAACGAAGAAATCCGAGCAACGGAGCGCGTTTATGAACTTGCAGAAAAAAAGCTCGTAAATGTCGGATTTGGACTTTTAGATATGCTTATAAGTAATTATAATAAAGCGGCTGCACAAAGAAATGAAGAAAAAGCCGACAATAAAAAAACGCAGATATTGATTGCACCGTCGTGGCAAAAAGACAACATTCTCGAATATTGCCTTGCCCCGCTGCTGGAGGGGCTGTTTAAATTAGGCGCTGATATTATACTGCGTCCGCACCCGGAGTTTATCAAGCGTTTTCCCGGTAAAATTAAAGATATTTTGGAAAAGTACAATAATGAAATAAGCTCCGGTGTATTCAAAGTTCAATCGGACTTTTCCTCAAACACCACTGTCTATAACTCGGATTTGGTGATAACAGACTGGTCGAGCATTGCGTTGGAGTTTTCTTTTACTACAAAAAAGCCCTCGCTTTTTATAAATACACCGATGAAGATAATGAATCCCGAGTGGCGGAAAATAGATGTCCGGCCGATGGATTTATGGCTCAGGGATGAAATAGGCATATCTGTCGATATTGAGCAGATTGGAGAGATAAAAACATTAGTACAAAATATACTTGATCGCCGCGATGAGTATAAAGCAGATATTGAACGTATAATGTCCGAACACCTTTATAACATCGGTGATGCCGCAAAAGTCGGCGGGGAATATATTATTGAGCGAGTAATGGAAGGGCGGTACACTGCAAGTGAATAAACAAAAAACAATGCTTCCTCCAAAATGGAAGCTGGCGGCGATACTGTCCGTATCGTTTGCCTCGGCGCTTATGGTATTTATCTATACGCCATTTGATATTTACCTAAACAATCCGGCGTACTTCATAGTGAGTTGGAGGCTGATGTTGCTGCCTCTATCGGGTGCGTTTATCTTGAGTTTTCTTGCAATTGCCTGTATATTGTTACTCGTTTATCACAGAAAGCTCATGGTTGGATTGACCCTGCTTTCGCTCTTCGCCGTGCTTATCATCATAGCAAGATTTGTTTTTCAACTATTTTCGGTTATGTTTATATATATGCTTGCAGCCGTCGCTGTTGCGATGGTGATCTGGGTTTTGCTGATTTTAATTTTAAAAGAAAATGCCCTGAGTGTTGTAGTGCTTGGGATGTGGGGGCTTCTGGTCGCAGCTTATGTTCAAACGTTGCTTTTAAACAGTAATATGGTCACAATAATGGGGCAGCAGACCGATTATAGCCGACTTTCGGCAGGCAATATCATAAATCTGCTTATATGGGTCGCGATTATACTTATACCACTGTGCGTTCTTATAGTTTTTAAGGCAAGGAAGAAGGAATTCCGATATGAGAAGGCCTTTGTGTTTTCTCTTGTGATTATATCCGCAATGCAGATCGTGGGGCTTGTTTCTACAGCGATATCGACCGATTTGCCGGAAGGATATGAAGAAAATCCGGTATATTTTACATATGACGCCGCTGTGAACTTCAATTCCGATGAAAATATTGTCGTCTTTGTTCTTGATACATTAGATGTAAGGGTAACTACTGCCACATTTGAGCTATTTCCGCATTTATGGGAATATCTGGACGGCTTTACAATGTATGAGAATAATACCGCTGAATTTTTCGGCACTGTTCCTTCCATGGTGTCGATATTGACCGGGCATCATCCGATACCGTGGCAAGATGGCTGGCCGTACATAGAGCAAGCGTGGGATAGGCATATTTTTATCGACACTTTAAGAGAAAACGGATGGAGGACAAACCTATATCTGGATCGGAACAGCAATTTCAATAGATATGAATTGATAAGTGACAGAGTTGATAATACAATGATGGCTGACAATCTTGGTATAAATCTGAGACCTTTTCTGTCTATAACAACACGCCTTTCGCTTGGCAGATTTTCGCCGTATCTACTGAAAAACACATGGCTTTCTTCCGTTACTCCGGATTTTGGCAGATTCTTCTTCTACATTGAGGTTGAAAATGAAATTGCACAATTCATCCCTATTGTCGGAATTGAATCGGACATGCGGTTTCATCGGTTTTTGAGGCAAAGCGAGTTTTCCGCGGATAGCAACGAAAGTGTCTTTACATTTATATTTTTAAACAGCGCCCACGCTAATGGTTATATCGACGATCCAACCTCTCACGGATATCACTATGATGAAGAAAGCGGAGAAATAAGGCAGGGCGGCAGTCGAACCGATATTACACGCGCAAGTTTTGAGACGCTGAATTTGTATTTTAATAAAATGAAAGAAATCGGGGTTTATGACAACAGCACAATCATAGTGATGGGCGATCACGGACTTAGGGATCGTATGCCCGAAACTACAAGTTTGTTTATTAAGCCAAAAGGCTCAAGCGGAGAGCTTACGCCGGACTCTGTAACCGAGCTTTCACACAGATACTTCCAATCAAGTATATTGGAAGCGGCGGGACTGCCGCACATGGAACTGGGAATATCGCATTTTGACGTTATAAGCGGAGTGGTTCCGGCGCCTCCGGTGCGGCGCTTATACGTTGTCGGAACAAGAACCGCCGAACCGAGTGCGCGCATATACGGCGACTATGGGGTGTGGGAGGTCATTGGCGACGCAAATGTTCTTGAGAATTGGACTTTTGTACCCGTTGATCCTATGGAAATGTTTGACCAGGACTTTTTTAACCGATGAAATGCTTTTTCGGAATCGGATGGAAAGGACTGCGCCTGCCATGCCCAACGAGGCTTCGCTTTTCCGCTTGGCAGGGTAGCATTTTCAAGCGCTAAGCCAAACCGGCAGTAGATACGGATTAAATAATTAAGGGAATGGATTTATTTTGAACGTAAAAAGACCAAACGCGATATTATACTTTTTCATATATATTATATTTTACCCGCTTATTAAGCTCATATTCCGCCTTGAGGTTGACCGCACCGGATATAAGGCCCCAAAGAGTTCTTTTATTGTTGTTTCAAATCATGCCTCCTTTGTAGATTTTCTGATTGTGATGCTGTCAATATACCCGAAAAAGCTAAATGCCGTAACTGCCCAAAAGTTTTTTCTTTTCAAGCCGCTTCACAAATTTCTTCCCATGATGGGATGTATACCTAAAAATCTGTTTGACCCGGATGTGAGGTCGATAATAGGCATTAAAACTGTGTTAAAGCGCGGAGGCAATATTCTCTTGTTCCCCGAAGGGCGTTGTGCTTGCGACGGGGTTTATGCGGGTATGCATAAGTCCACAGGAAAGCTTATAAAAAAGCTTGGTGTTCCTGTTGTGAGCTGCTCACTCGACGGGGCTTACAAATGTATGCCATTCTGGCGTCCCGGGATCAGATGGGGACGTGTGCGTATTACTATTTCAAATCTCTTCTCGCCCGATAAGCTATCGGAATTCTCCGTTGATGATATAAATAAAGCCCTCGACAGGCGGCTTTGCAGAGATGATGACGCGCCGCCGAAAAAGCCGTTTGCTACGTTTAGGGCAAGGCGGCTCACCGAAGGGCTGCAAAATATCCTCTACTGGTGTCCTAAATGTAATGCCGAGTTTGAAATGGATACAAGGGGCTGCATGATCCGTTGCGGCTCATGCGGTAATGAAGCGGAGCTTGATCGAGAAATGATTTTCCATCCGACGCCGGGGAGCGTTATTCCCGAAACTATACATAACTGGTATCGGCAGCAGGCCCGGCATGAGGCCGGGCGGTTGCGTATTGACATGGAGCCTATCGGTACTGAGGTCAGT
>Ga0209755_10005641_pt1 | contig 14155 bp, 10 predicted proteins | sample TergutCo191P1_FD_187301 | JGI IMG/M metagenome (GOLD analysis project Ga0209755, IMG submission 187301) | Cornitermes sp. P1 segment gut microbial communities from Petit-Saut dam, French Guiana - Co191P1 (SPAdes) (version 2) | ecosystem: Host-associated > Arthropoda: Insects > Digestive system... | reverse complement strand
TGGCATACTCAAGGCTCCGGTAAATCTCTCTCCATGGTTTTTTATACAGGAAAGATGGTTCTTGCAATGGACAATCCGACAATTCTTGTAATTACAGATCGAAACGATCTTGACGATCAGCTTTTTGATACATTCGCGGCTTCCAAACAATTGCTTCGTCAGGAACCTGTTCAGGCGGATAATCGTGACAATTTAAAAGAATTGTTAAAGGTTGCATCGGGCGGCGTTGTGTTTACTACAATACAAAAGTTTCAACCGCCGGAAGGAAATGTATATGAAAAATTATCAGATAGACGAAATATTATCGTAATTGCCGATGAAGCTCACAGAACGCAATACGGTTTTAAGGCAAAAATAATTGACGATAAAAAAGACGGCTATGTTGTAGGTAAAAAAATCGTTTATGGTTTTGCAAAATATATGCGTGACGCTCTTCCAAATGCGACATATCTTGGATTTACAGGAACCCCTATCGAAAGCACAGATGTAAACACGCCTGCTGTTTTTAGTAATTATGTTGATGTGTATGATATAGCTCAAGCTGTTCTTGACGGCGCGACAGTTCGTATTTTTTACGAAAGCCGTCTTGCAAAAATCACTTTAAGCGATGAAGGCAAAAAACTTTTAAATGATTTCGACGATGAGCTTGAACAGGATGAGTTATCTGAAACTCAAAAAGAGAAGACCAAATGGACTCAGCTTGAAGCGCTTGTAGGCAGCGAAGACAGAATAAGACAAATCGCAAATGATATAATCACACATTTTGAAAAAAGGCAGGAAGTATTTGACGGTAAAGCCATGATTGTTACTATGTCCCGCCGTATCGCGGCTTTATTGTATAAAACGATTATCGAACTAAAACCGGAGTGGCACAGCGATGATTTAAAAAAGGCGTTATAAAAACCGTTATGACTTCGGTTTCCTCTGACAAGCCTGAGTTGTCCAGACATCATACAACAAAAGAACAAAGACGTACTTTAGCCGAAAGAATGAAAGACCCCGATGACGAACTTAAAATCGTAATTGTAAGGGATATGTGGCTTACAGGCTTTGATGTTCCTTCTTTAGGTACGCTTTACATTGATAAACCCATGAAGGGGCATAACTTAATGCAGGCAATCGCGCGTGTAAATCGTGTTTATAAAGATAAGGCGGGCGGGTTAATAGTTGATTATCTTGGAATTGCTTCCGACTTAAAAAAAGCGCTTTCATTTTATTCTGACGCAGGCGGCAAGGGTGATCCTGCGGTTAATCAGGAAAAAGCTGTTGGAATAATGTTTGAAAAACTGGAAATCGTAACGCAGATGTTCCACGGTTTTAATTACAAGCAGTATTTTGCCTCTGATACAGGTAAAAAATTATCTCTTATACTCGCCGCAGAGGATCATCTTATTGGGCAAGAAAACGGCAGAAAACGCTATATTGATGAAGTAACAGCTCTTTCTCAAGCGTTTTCGATTGCAGTTCCTCACGATAAGGCAATGGAAGTAAAAGATGAAATAGCGTTTTTTCAGGCTGTTAAAGCGCGGCTTATAAAATTTGATACAGGAACAGGAAAAACCGATGAAGAGATAGAAACGGCAATCAGGCAGGTTATAGACAAAGCGCTTGTAACGGAAAAAGTAATAGATGTGTTTGACGCGGCAGGCATTAAAAAACCTGATATTTCTATATTGTCGGAAGAGTTTCTTTTAGAAGTAAAAAACATGGAGCATAAAAATATCGCATTGGAAGTATTAAGAAAACTTTTAAATGACGAAATTAAATCGCGCAGTAAAAAGAACTTAATTCAGAGTAAAACGCTTTTAGAAATGCTTGAAAATTCAATTAAAAAATATCATAATAAAATAATTACCGCGACAGAAGTTATCGAAGAACTTATTACGGTATCTAAAGAAATCCGGCAAATGGATAAAGAGCCCAAGGAAATGGGGCTATCGGATTATGAATATGCTTTTTATACAGCAATTGCGAATAATGACAGCGCAAGGCAGGTAATGGAAAAAGATCAGCTTAGAGAGCTTGCGGTTGTTCTTTACGAAAAAGTAAAAGAGAACGCCTCTATAGACTGGACAATAAAGGAAAGCGTTAGAGCTAAAATGAAAGTAATTGTTAAAAGGATTTTAAGGCAATACGGTTATCCGCCTGATATGGAAATGCTTGCAACAGAGACTGTTTTAAAACAGGCGGAACTAATCGCCGAAGAACTAACACATAGCCAATATTAATAATCCCTCTAAACATTCCCCAAACTAAAATCCCCTTGAATTTTAAAAAAGGCTCCGTCACGATTGACAGTAAATTCCCGTTCCGGAAAATAGACAGGCAGCAGTTCTTTTACCTTTTCTGTTGCGGCTTCGTAAATTTCATGGCGTACATTATCATCGACTTTTTCCATGGTAGCAATTGATACATCAATCAGGTAGCCGCGGCCAAGTTCCGATGTAAAACCGGGTGTAAAATTTGCGCCTATGTTAAAAAGGCCGTCTGCCGCAGGGTTGGCTGTCTCGCCGCGGCGCGGACGCATGGGGCGCAGCGGGTATCTGTCGCCGTAGAGGTCTTCGATGTGATTATCAACCTCATCGAATAGCTCTTTTAAACGATCAAGAAAAGCCGTCAGTTTGGGGTGGTACATGGTGTAATCAGTATATATGATGATAAGTAATAAAAAAAGGTTTAAACCGGGTTCTAAGCGGCGCTGGATGTCGGGTTGTTTTTTTCATCTCGCAATTGACATCATAGATTATTTGATTTTATAATAAGGTATGAAAAAGACCACGATGTGGTTAATGTTTTACATTTCCGCGGTTGTTTTTGCCGTGTGCGCGGTTCTGTTCTTTTTTAATACCGATATATTGAAAAAGAGGCCTTTTCAAAATTCTACAATGTTTGACGCGCCGGCGGCGGCCAAGTTCGAGAAAGATGGAAATCTGTATGTAATCGACAGCGGCTCATTCCGGCTTGTCTGTATGTCGCCCGACAGCAAAATACACTACACTATAGAAATTGATAAATTTAAAGAATATACGCGCATTGTTGACGGCACGATTGACGACGCGGGAAACCTCTATGTGTACGCCATCGAATCTGAGTACGACGCTTTGCTTACAAAACGGGATATTATAAGGAAATATGACAATCAGGGTAATTTTGTAAAAGACATCATCAGTATCAGTTATGAAAATGATGTGTACAATAATCCGCGCCTGTTTTACCAGTTCGGCTCATTCCGGTGTGAGGACGGCATCCTCACTTTTTCGCAGACTTTAAAAGATAAAGTTGTTCTCTATTCGTATGACACCTACAGGGACGATTTACGCGCATTGGAGCTTCGCGAATATTCACCCGGGAACGCGGTGTTCAATTTCATCGTCGCTCAGCTTATTCTTAAAGATTTTGACAATTATGCCTATGTCCTGCGTGACGGAGATATTTACGAGGTTGTAAACGGCGCGGCGCCTGAGCTTCGCGCTTCTTTTAATTGGAGCATAGAAGGCGGCGGCATACATCCCTGGTTCATTTCTTACGATTCCGGCGGCAGGCTGGTGTTTTTTGACATGGGATCAAATTCCATATTCCGCATTAATAATGCCGGAGGCGTTGTATACAATGAAACCGGGTTACAGCGCATTGTTCCAAAGGCGTATTTTGAACCGTTGATAGAGCAGGGTAAACTGCCCATGCTTAATAATTTTGGTTTTTACGGCAATACTTATGCCGGTATATTTGACGATGTTGTATGGCTTTACGACGGCACTAAATTTTCTCTATACAACGGCGGTTTACATCTGCCGGCAAAAGAGCAATTTCGCATAACGTTTATCCAGATTGCGCTTGTACTCGGCATTGCGGCCTTTTTTATAGGGCTTTATTTTCTGTTCATCAAAATACTTGCGCGTTATATTTCGCTTTTTATAAAACAAACTGTTGTAATTATTCCCCTGCTGATAATCGCGTTTGTAATAGTATTTTCAGTGACATTCAATATTATGACAGAACAGCAGAAAGAAAGATTGTATAATGACATGATAGGTCTTGCGATTCTTTCTTCCGGGATGATTAACGGAGATGATATTGATAATATCAGAACCATTAAGGACTTCCACAGCGATGAGTACCAAAGGCTTTCCGTTTTAGTAAAAGAAATTGTCGGGTACAACGCCAACCCGTGGAATCAGGCGTATTACGCGGCGATTTACAAGGGCGATAAGTTTGAATATGTCGTTGTAATTTCCGAAGAAGAATGGAATCTTTTCCGCACTGACGCCGCGCTTGAAGGAGAAGATTACGACATATTGATGAGCGGGAAACCGATTGTCGCTACCACAGAGCTTTATAACGGAAAATGGACTTTCGCCAACACGCCGATTTACAACAGCGCCGGAAGGATCACAGGCAAATTTGAAATCGGACTTGATATGACAAGCCACGAAATAAGCAACGCGAAATTAAAACAGCAGGTTGCGCTTATCACCGCGTTTATCTGCGTTTTCATTCTATTAGCTTTAGGTATAATGGTTTCGGTTGTTGTAAAGCAGCTTTCCTCTGTCGCCGATGTTCTTCACGCTATCGCGGACGGAAACCGCAATGAGCGTGTACGCTATAAAGCGTTAGATGAACTTGGCAAGGTAGGTCAGGGACTTAACCGCATGGCGGAAGAACTTCAAAATCAGTTTGATCGGATTAACCGCTTGAATGAATCGACAATCAGATTTGTCCCCGTGCAGTTTATGGAACATCTGGGTGTGTCTGATATAACCAATATGAATCTTGGCGATAACGTGCAGCGGGACATCAGCGTGTTGTTCTTTGATATACGGTATTTCTCAATCAATTCGGAAATGATGACAGCGCGGGAAAACTTTATTTTCATTAATAAAATTCTCGGTATTGCCGGACCCATTATACGCAAACACAACGGCTTTGTCGACAAGTATATCGGAGATGCCGCGATGGCTCTGTTCATAAACGGTATAGATGCCGTCCGCGCCGGTATTGAACTTTATCAAACTCTCGTGGTTAATAGCGATACTAAAATAAAAATCGGAGTAGACGGAATCAATATCGGAATCGGTATTCACTCAGGTTCTGTAATGATGGGCATTGTAGGCGAGAATGAAAGGCTTTCAAGCACTGTAATTTCAGATAACGTTAATCTTGCTTCCAGAGTGGAAGGTCTTACCAAGCAGACGGGTTCCGGCCTTTTAATTACGCGCGATACGCTGAATCAGCTTGCCGGTTTTGAATCGGAATTTGAATACCGGTTTATCGGCATGGTGCGCGCGGCTGGAGTGAATGAAGTGGTCGCGTTATTCGACATGCTTGACGCGCTTCCACCGGAAGAAAAACAGAAGCGGCTTTCCACAAAAGAATTCTTCGAGTCGGGAGTCCGCAAGTACCACATGAAAGATTACGCTACCGCCGTTAAACGTTTCCAAAAAGTAAACGCCGATGACCTTCAGGATATATGCGCGGAACACTATCTTGGCGAAGCGATAAAGCATCTTAAAAACCCGGAACTACCGAGCGTGTTTGTTTTTAACAGGAAATAGGTTAAAAATTAAACATACACAAGCCCCATTAACACTGCGGAAATAACGAGAAATACCGCGTAACCGATCAACATTAATGGGGTAAACAGCGCCGCCATTGCCGCGAGCGGAGCGGGGCGCAGCGCGGGACCTACCAGAAAAAACGCGAGAGCGGTTCCCTTGCCTAACCCTAAATCAAGCAATGTCCGCACGAACGGTATTGCGCCGCCTCCGCAGGCGTTCATAGGTATGCCTATAACGGCTCCGGCGAGTATTGACTGCACGCGCCCCATATAAAGCGCTTCGTAAAAAAATCTCTGCGGCACAAAAACGCTCGCGGCGGCTCCCAAAAAAACGCCGATGAGCAAAAATGGAATAACATATAAAAAACTTTTATAGCAATTAATCAGATACTGTTTAACGGCGAAAATTTTCTCTTCCCTGTTTTCAATTTTTTCACCGCCTTCTTCATATACTTTGATTGTTTTTCTGATCATGAATTTATCGGGGATAATCAATGTCAGCATACCGGCGGCGAAACTGAATACAAAAACCGCGAGAGTACGGACAACCGCGATTTCAAGTCCTACGCCGCCCGCTGTCATTACAAAAAGCTGCGGATTCATTAAAGACGACGCGGCGCAAAACGCGATGAGCGGCGCGACTCGTACTTTACTTATATAAAGTTCGATAACAATGGGAATGGTGCCGTAAGTGCAAAGCGGCGATAATATGCCTATAACAGAAGCGGATATCACAGCTTTTACGGGCGACCTTGATACCCATTTGTAAATTATTTTTGTCCATGAAGCGAATTTAATTAATTCGCCTAAAAAAATTCCCGCGATAAAATACGGAAAAAACCCGCTCAGCATTTCCCAGCAGGTCCAAAAGAAAAATTGTACTGCCGCGAAAATCCACTGTTTATCCAATATTATTCTCTGTCTGTCTATTTAACTGCGGACGCGGATGCTTCCGCGTAAGCCATATAATTGGTAAACACGCGCACTGTAATAACATGAGAACCTGCGTTGATAGTTGAAGCGTCAATTACGATATTTGCGATGTTATTATTTACACTGCCTAGTAATGTTTTTCCATCGTAAATATCGGCTTTAACCGCGTTTGATGAAACTGTCAGTTTTATATTCAGATTATCTCCCGAAAATTCCGCCGATGTAATCGCGATGGTTGGTCTTGCTAATTGCTGCGCTGACAGCCTTGTAGAAGAAATATTTCCGCCAAGACCTGTAGTTATGCTTCCGTTAAAATTGACGCCTTCCCTTAAATCGTGGACTCGGATGTTCCCGATTACGGTAATGTCTTTTGGATTTCCCCTAACGGTTAAACTTTTGCCAGGTTTTGAACCGACCTCGCCTCTATTGGTTAAATATTGCAGATGACCAACTTTAGTATAATCAACTTTTATAATATTCGACAGAACAACATCGATCGCAAGGCCGTCCCTTGAAGCGAGCATACTGTTCATTCTCTTTAGAGCGTTTGCGTCTCCTGCCGGCGGCAGCGGCCCTTGATCAACGCCTTGTAACGCTTCCATTACCACAAAATCTGCGGGCATGGCGGTGTAATAATCCGCGATCCATTTATGAATACCGTTTGACTCCGTATGGGGTATTCTGAAATTACGCCCTATGTCACCGGCAGAATTACCGTAAACCCGCGGCGGTGTCGCGCCTATCGAAATATTTTTTATCGCGCCTGTTGTGCCCGCTGTTGTATGGAGTTTTAACACAGGTATGCAGATAAGCGCGTCAGCTTCATACATTCGTTTTGCAACGTAATAATTCCCCTGACCATCATAACTTGTATAAGCCGGAGATGTAGGATTTCCGCTGAAATCGGACTGATTAAAAGGCGTATTAAAAACAGGGTTATCTAATTTTATTTTAAGTATGTCGGAAGGAAGCGAAGCCGGATTCGGATTCGTCCAATAAGCTCCGCCGACATCGTCAAGGGTAAGAATCTCATTAACCGCGGAAAGATTTGTCAGGTTGTAATTCACATTCGCGAACTGGGTTGCTGTGACGCCTTTACCTGAACTTTCCATGACGATAATTTTACCCGAAGGACCGATAATCGATCTGACATTTTCCGCGACAGCCTGGACAACACGCCAGTCTGTAACGATGCCGTTCGGCGCCGCCGGTGTCGCCGCGTCCGGCGCGCCCGCCGGAATTCTGGTTCCGCCCGGCCATGCCCATCCGTAAATTGTTGTAATAATATTCGGTTTTAGAACAACCGTGTCGCCGGATTTGACTACGCCCTCAAGACCGCCCGCGAGCCTTATCGTTTCGTCAACAAGAATTTTTATGCTTGCGTAAGTATGCTGTGTAACGGCTGTTGACGACTGTACCAGTGAAACAATTGAATTTGCGCCGTCAATCACAGGCGTTTGAATATCCGATGTGTTTTCCGCGGAATAATCATTATCATCCTCTGTAACTATATTATTAACGCATGTGACGGAAACCGTAAAAATAATCAGAAACAATAAATAAATAATTTTTTTCATTTTATTCTTCTCCTTTTTAAAACAACCCTATTTTATCAATTTTAATTTTGCGAATACACCCGCGTTCTGATACGCGGTATTTTTATTTGCGCCGGGGATAAAAACGCTGCCCATAAAATACTCGCGGCGGTTTGATGTTCCAGCATTGCAATAAGCGGCCGCGAAACCCATTACTTTATTTTCTGTTAATTTTACAGGCGGATAATTGACGTTGCCGCCGACAGGATAATTCTTATCGAACACCTTCATTTCAATTTCCCATGTGTAAACATTAGAACCATCGATACTTTTTTTATTTGGTAAATCAAGATTTCCAATTTTATAATTTATATGATGATTACGCGCAATATACCCATTCTTGAAATTCGGATTGCCGCTCTGGCCTGATACATAATCCATCACATTTGTACCGTCATAACTTATGTGATACGCAAACGCGTTGTTGTTATTCTCGTGCATTCCGCCCAATCCATCTTCGTTAATAAATAACTCAAGACAATCATCGTTATATATCTCGTTGTACGGATCCGCTATTCTTGTAAGACTTAAATAGGTGTCCATTATTTCCACCAGATAGTAGAGACTGTCTTCTGTCCATACAATTTTATAACGGCCTGAATATGACCCTGCCGGAGGAGGAGTCAAATTTGACTGGCTGGCATTTCCCCCGCCGAGCCATACCTGATTTATCGGCCTCCATTCGGCTATTTCCCATGCCGGATCATCACCTGCGCCGTCTATCACAGGAGCGGTTTCGGCAAAATGGGCATAGTAATTGTACTGTTCCGGGTTAATATTTTCTCCCCCCGAATTATTAGAACTGCCGCTTTCACAAGCCGTAAAGGCAGCAAAAAAAACCACAATTATCGGAATAAAAGGTTTCATTGATTCATTGTACTATGCGATTTTACATGAAGCAATATGAGAAAATTAAAATTGTTCCAAAAATCTGTTAATTTCGGAACACTTGTTTTTTTCTGTAGTATGCTTTATTACTCTAATTCTATACCAGATAAGGAATTACGTCAATACAATTGTTATCAACAACTACTTATATATCTCAATTATTATTAAATTGATGTCATAATTGATTGCATATTTTACTATGTTCAAAAGGTACGAAATAAAAATAGTATTTTTTAGCCGTGCCCAGAGGATGAGACTGCTGACATGGAATTAACTGCATATTCTTTACTGTTATGGATATTTTCCTGAACATATAGGCTTGCTAGTTGGATGTTTAGACAGTTTGATTGAAATACTTTATCATTATAAAATAAAAATTGAATTTCAAAATAAGCAAAACAGAGGTAAAAGTATTGATGTTAATTTTATAGGCGAACTTCGGGACGAACAAAAAGATGCTGCTCAAAAATTACTGGTAAAACAAATAAGGATACTTTCCGCATCTACAGCTTTTGGAAAAACTGTCGTTGCTCTCAAAATAATTGCTGAGCGAAAGGTAGATACTCTCATTTTGGTTCATAAAAAATTGCTTGCAGATCAATGGGCAGAACGAATAAATCAATTTCTTGGAATTCTTAAAAAAGAAATCGACTGTTACAGCGGAACAAAGAAAAAACGCACAGGAATTATTGATATTGCTGTTATGTAGAGCATTGTTAAGAAAGATAAGATTGAGGATTGGATTGCAGATTATGGTCAGATTATTGTTGACGAATGTCACCATATATCAGCGTCTTCTTTTGAGAGAATAATCAGGAAATGCCCTGCATATTTCCGTTTAGTTTTATCAGCTACAGTCATTCGTAAAGACGGTCAACATCCTATTGTTTTAATGAATATGGGTGAAGTTTGCTATTCTAACACAAACAGCATGAAGGATGTATTTAATCAAAAAGTTTTCTCTCGTTTGACTTGTTTTTATTTACCTAATTAATCAAATACAAGAGATATAATTAATGAAAAACCTCTTGATATTAATGAAATATTCCGAAGTCTTTACACAAATGAAAAACGTAATGAATTAATTATCAATGATATATTTGAGGCATACAAGGAAGGCAGAAATTGCCTTGTGTTAAGTGAATGGCTTGAACATTTGGAATACTGCATGAGCTATTAACAAAATTTGTATCGTCCGCATTTATTTTGAAAGACGGGCTTGGGAAAAAGCAGACAAAAGCAATTATGGAATCAATTCAAAACAAGTTATCAAAAGAAAATGTAGTTATTCTTGCTACGGGAAAATATCTTGGAGAAGGTTTTGACTTACCAGATCTAGACACATTATTTCTGGTTTTTCCATTTTTATGGAAAGGAATTTTAATACAATATACAGGTCGATTAAATCGAGCTTATCAAGGAAAAAATGAAATACAAGTTTATGATTATGTCGATGAACAAGTACCGGTATTAGCGAAGATGTACAGAAGAAGGTTGAAAGGCTACAAGGGATTAGGATATGAAGTGATGGAAAAATCTTAAAAAATATATAAATATGCGATATATTAAAATTGCTTCCTTTAATTATTTTTTTCTTGAGGCATTGCAGGTGATTGACATTTTTTATCATAATATTTTATAATTATAATATAATTATATTTATATAGGAGTATATGTACTGTGGTAAAGAAAATAATTGAAACACTGTTAAAACAATTAATTGTAGGAATATTTGAGAAAGATGAAGTTATGGCTCTTTCTTTGCTATCCTCTATAGCAGGTGAGAGCATTTTTTTACTCGGTCCTCCAGGGGTAGCAAAGAGTCTTATCGCCCGCCGTTTGAAATATGCATACAAAGATGCTGAAGTCTTTGAATATTTGATGAGTCGTTTTAGTACTCCTGATGAAATTTTTGGACCTGTTTCAATAAAAAAACTTAAGGATGATAAGTACGAACGTGTTGTTAACAAATATCTCCCTGCTTCGGAAGTTGTTTTTCTCGATGAAATATGGAAAGCCGGCCCTTCTATTCAAAATGCATTGCTTACTGTTATTAACGAAAAGATTTTCCGTAATGGCGACAAAGAAATAAAAGTTCCAATGAAAGCGCTTATCTCAGCGTCAAATGAACTTCCGGCTAAAGAACAGGGGCTTGAAGCATTGTGGGATCGTTTTTTAATAAGGCTTGTTGTTTCAGGTATCGAAAATAAAGAGAAGTTTAATGAAATGATTGCTATGCCGTCTATATTATTTGATGAGAAAACAAATGGAATTACAAATAACGAATATGAAGAATGGAATAAAAATATTGAAAAAATTGTAATTCCTGAAAATGTATACAATGTAATTCACATTATTAGAAATAAAATAGAACTTTATAATCAAGATAAAGAACAATATGAAATATTGTATATATCTGATCGCAGATGGCGAAAGATTATCCGATTAATGCGTACTTCCGCATTTTTAAATGACAGAATGGAAATCGATCTTATGGATTGTTTTTTAATCAAACATTGTATTTGGAATGAAGAAGAACAAATACAAACTGTTTCCGGTTTTGTCAATGATGCAATAGAAGAATTTGGTTATATTAAAGAAATTGATTTTAAAGGTATTGAAGATGAGCTTGTCAATTTTAAAATAGAGATTAATGAAGAAACAAAATTTGTAAAGGATACAAGACGTGAAATATTAAAATCTGTGTATAGTGATTATTATGAAATTTTAAATCCGCCTAACCAAAATATTAATTTGATTAGTATTAATGATTTCAATAATTTGTCTAACCAAAATATAACTATATATATAAATTACTGGCATGCGTCTTATCAACGAGTTCAAAATTATTCTAATTATAATGTTAGGAAAGGAAATTCAAAATTCAGTATTTTCATAAATGATATAGAATACAATCTCAAAACAATGATTCAAGGTGATAAACGACAACGCACAAAAAAACCTAATCCAAAGCTTGAGGAAATTTGGGATAATCAGACAAGCAGTTTCTTAAAACATACAAATGAAATGAAAAACCAGATCAAGCAATATCAAAATAAAGATTTACATCATCTTCGTACCAATTTATTTGTTAGACCAGAATATGCTAATATTGTTGAATCTCATATAACAACAACATATAAAAATATTGAAAAACTTGAGTTGGAAGTCAAAGAAATTCAAAATAATTATAAAAAATTAAAAGATGAAGAAGTTGTATTAGATGCCTGATAGTAAATTTGATGGATTTATTAATTTTGGTTCTATCTCTGATAAAGAAAAAAGAATAGAAATTGCAAATTCCATTTTTGAGCAGTTGCAAAAAAAGCAAGGTTTTTTTGCAGTTCTTACAAATGATAATACTGATAATTTTGCAACAGCTATTGAGAATATACTTTCAAATAAAGTAATGAAAGAACTTTGTGTAAAAGATCCTTCTCTTGCAGAACACATAACCAGAGATATTCTTGATTTTATAAATAAAACTAAAAAGCAAATACAAATAGCTGTAAATCCTTTTGAAAATGAACAGAATCTTTTAGAAAAATTTAAACAAATAAATAAAGATTTTTATGAAGAAATATGGGAAACGACAGCGCCTTTTATAAAAGAAAACTACGAACAACAGACGCTTGATGTTGATTTTTATTATGAAGAATTTTATAAAAGTATATCTTTGGAAAATGATAAAAAGGAAATAAGTTTTGATAGTGTAAAAGAACGATTTACAGAGAAATGGGGAGGGTTGCTTTTTCAAAAAAAACTGAAATGGGAACTTGACATTATAGAAGAACAGCGAAAGAAATATTGTGAAGAACTTTATAAGCAAATAGAACAGCTTAAAAAACTTCAGGAATTACTTGAGCCTTTTACAGGAGAATTAGGGCGTTTATGGGATATGAGCAAGGGCTGCTGGCAAAAAGTGAATTTTGATATTCTAAAGAGATATGCAGAACTTTTGGAAAGAGACAAATCACTGCAGGAACTCGCTGAAATGCTTGGAAGAATGCGTCAAGCTGAAAAAGAGTATGAAGAAGAGATATTTGCTGATTTGATCATTAAACCTGACTGGAAGGTAGAACATGCAAGCAAAGCAGAACTTGTCGGCATTCATGAAAGTGATGATATAAGCAGTATACTTCCTGCAGAAGCCGCATTACTTGCGGATGAAAATACAGAATTACTTTTTTATAAAAAATTCACCGAGAAGAAACTACAGACTTTTGAATATCAGGCAAAAATACTTTCATGGAAAGAAGAAGAAATTATTAAAAATCGGCAAAAAGCAAAAGAAGAAGTAAAAGGTCCCTTTATTATTTGTGTTGATACTAGCGGCTCAATGCATGGAACACCTGAAACTGTAGCTAAAACATTATGCTTTGCTCTTTTAAAAATGGCTGTTAGAGATAACAGGAAGTGTTATTTAATATCATTTTCAACAACAATTGAAACGCTTAACTTGACAGACCTTAAAAACAATTTAGAAAAATTAATAGACTTTCTTTCCATGAGTTTTAATGGCGGAACAGACGCTAGTCCTGCAATGATAGAAGCGCTTAGGATGTTGGAGAAAGAGGATTATAAAAATGCAGATGTTATTATGGTTTCCGATTTTATAATGCCTGATTTTGATGAACAAACCAAGAAACAAATTAGTATTGCTAAAGAAAATAAAACAAAATTTCATTGCCTTGTGATTGGCAATAGTGAAAATAAAAATACGATAGAATGTTTTGACAGTAATTGGATATATAACTCAAATAATAAAGGTTGTATATCGCAATTGGTTCGCGATATTAATGGAATTAAAAGTATTCCAATTGATAAGTAATAATTTTTATATATAATTAAATGAAATAAAATTATAGAGCCTGTCTTAAAAAATGTGTAAATGACCATTAAAATGGTAGAAATACCAGAGGAGAAAACATGGTCATGGCACGAAAAAAGAAAGAGAAAGAAAAGGATGTCCTAGATAAAATTCTTGATACAATTAATTTCAAAGGTTTAACTCAAGATGAAGTTGTCGGACAAGACGGGCTGATAAAGCAGCTTACGGGAAGAATTCTTCAAAGAGCGCTGGAAGCGGAAATGACAGAGCATCTGGGGTATGAAAAGAATTCCAATGCCGGGGATAACAGCGGAAACTCAAGGAACGGACATACAGAAAAGACTGTCCTGATGG
>Ga0209755_10005640_pt1 | contig 14157 bp, 9 predicted proteins | sample TergutCo191P1_FD_187301 | JGI IMG/M metagenome (GOLD analysis project Ga0209755, IMG submission 187301) | Cornitermes sp. P1 segment gut microbial communities from Petit-Saut dam, French Guiana - Co191P1 (SPAdes) (version 2) | ecosystem: Host-associated > Arthropoda: Insects > Digestive system >... | reverse complement strand
TTCCGGCGTTTGCGCTTTTGGTTTTTTTGAGCAGTGCAAACGGCGCAAATCTTACAGATGGCCTGGACGGACTTGCCGCCGGTGTTACCGCACTTATTGCCGTGTTTTTCATGTTTTCGGCGTGGATGTTAAACTCGCCGGTGCTTCCCATTACAGGTGCGGCGGTGGGTGCATTATTGGGTTTTTTGCTGTTTAATTCGCACCCCGCACGGGTTTTTATGGGGGACACAGGTTCCCTTGCGCTGGGCGGTTTTGTTGCCGCAGTTGCGCTAATGCTTAATATGCCGCTGTTTCTCTTGATTGTGGCGGCGGTGTACGTTGCAGAAAGCCTGTCTGTAATCATCCAAGTTGGGTATTTTAAGCTAACGCAAAAACGCTTCTTTAGGATGGCACCCATCCACCACGCTTTCGAGCTTTCCGGCTGGCCTGAGACAAAAATAGTCGCATTTTTCTACGTAATCACAGCAATGGCGTGCTTGTTGGGATACCTCGCACTTATGGGAGTTTGAGGGAGTTGAGGGAGTGGAGAGTGGAGAGTGGAGAGTGGAGAGTTGAAAAGATGCCACGCAGATGGCAAATCTTTCGCTCTTCGCCTTTCGCTTTTAACTCTCCACTCTCCACTCTCCACTCTCAACTCAAAAAACCCCGGGGGTAAAAATGTTTCGAAATAAAAAAGTTTTGATTTGCGGAATGGCACGGAGCGGGCAGGCGGCGGCGTTGGTGCTGGCGCAGCAAGGCGCAAAGGTATGTGCGACCGATAAAAAAACCGATGTTGACTGGGGATATGACCCGGCAGCGGAAGGTATTGAGTTGCGGCTGGGAGAAGACCCGATTGGTTTTGTGGCGGAGTTTGAGCTGGTGATAATCAGCCCGGGCATTAGCGTTTACGCACCCTTTGTGGAAAAAGCCACCGAGCTTGGCATTCCCGTTTGGGGCGAGGCAGAGCTTGCGTATCGCCTATGCCCCTGCCCAATGATTGCAATTACCGGCACCAACGGCAAAACCACGGTAACAACCCTCGTTGGCGAAATCCTAAAACAGCACAATCCCAAAACGCAAATTGCGGGCAATATTGGCATTCCGCTAACTTCGCTGGTAACAGAACTTGACGAAGATGCCGCCGTTGTTGCGGAAATTTCCAGCTTCCAACTGGAGACCATTTCTGCGTTTCGCCCGCAAATAAGTGCAGTGCTAAATATGACCGAAGACCACCTGGACCGCCACCTCACAATGGAAAATTATATTGCCGCAAAAAGTCGAATTTTCGAAAATCATAGACAAAACGAGATAACTGTGCTTAACTACGACAATGGGATTACTGCAAATATGAAGCCGCCCGGGCGTGTTGTGTTTTTTAGCACAGAAGTTCAGCTTGAAAGCGGCGTTTTTTTGCGGGACGGAAAAATTATTGCGATACTTGCCAACAACACAGAAATACAAATTCCCATGCTCATATCTGAAACAAAAGTTATGCCGGAAAATGCACTTGCCGCCGCTGCAATTTCACTTTGCGCAGGGGTTTCGCCCGGGATAATCGCAGACACTTTGCGAAATTTCCCCGGGGTAGAACATCGGCTGGAGTTTGTTGCAAGCATCGGTGGTGTGGATTTTTTCAACGATTCGAAAGCCACAAACACAGATGCCGCCATGAAAGCCCTGGCCGCTTTCGACCGTGAAATTGTGCTTATTGCCGGCGGACGTGACAAAGACATGGACTTTGCCCCCTGGGTAAAACTGTTCCAGGGCAAGGTTGCAAAACTCATTTTGATTGGCGAAACGGCAAAAAAAATTGCCTCCGTCTGTGATAACGAAAATTATTTTTCATATACATTTGCAAATTCTATGGAAGAAGCCGTGCGCCTTGCGAAAAACAGTGCAAGTGCGGGGCAAGTTGTACTTCTTTCGCCTGCGTGTGCGAGTTTTGATATGTTTGAAAATTTCGAACAGCGTGGTGCGATATATAAGAATTCTGTGGGAGGAGATGCGTAGATGAATCGATACGGTTCGGCACACGAGAACGAATACGACGCTTATTACTTGTCCCAAGAGCGCAAACGCCGTCCCAAAAAGAAAGCAAAGCAACAAGAAAAGTCCGAGCCCGTTCAAAAAGCCCAGGTTAACTTGGGCAACGTGGATGTGTCCGTTTTGTTTGTTGTAATTATTTTGGTACTTATCGGCGTGGTAATGGTGTTTTCGGCAAGCTACGCAATGGCGGCAAACAGACCACGTTTTAATAACGATGCGTTCTATTTTCTGTGGAGAAACGGCGCATTTGCAATTACGGGATTTGCCGCAATGTACGCAATCTCCAGGGTTAACTATAAATGGTGGCGCAAAGGCGTTTGGATTTTGTATATTGGCACACTTGTGCTGTTGGGTGCGGTAGTGGTTATGGGTCGTGATGCCTACGGTGCTACACGGTGGCTCGAACTTCCTATAATAGGGCAGTTTCAGCCGTCGGAGCTTGGCAAAGCCGCAATTATTTTCATGATGGCGCATCTTGTAGATAAATACCCCAATGCCCTTAGAACTTGGAGTAATTTGGGACTTTTTTGCCTGGCGGTTTTTGTTCCGGTTGGGATGATTTTGTTGCCGGGTGGGTTTAGTACGGCACTTATTGTGGCAACGGTAGGGGCGGGCATGATTTTTATTGCAAGCCCGTATGTACTGCGTTTCTTCGTGTTTGGAGGGCTTGGCGTTAGTGCGGCGGCGGCATATCTTTTTGCAAGTGCCAGGCTGGGGCTGGACTTTCGTGGGGCACGTATTCAGGCGTGGTTGAATCCTTTTGACTTTCCGGATACCGTTGGTTTTCAAACGATTAACGCATTGTACGCCGTTGCAACGGGCGGATTATTTGGCATTGGTATTGGCGAGAGTAGGCAGGTTTCTTTTATACCGGAGCCGCATCATGATATGATTTTTGCGATAATAGTTGAAGAGCTTGGGCTTGTTGGTGCTACGCTTATTCTTGTGCTTTTCGGGATTTTTATTTGGCGTGGGATTGTAATTTCTATGCGTGCGCCGGATACGTTTAGTTCTATGCTGGCGATTGGTATTGTAATTGCGATTGCGGCGCAAACGATTATAAATGTGGGTGTTGTAACAAACACTATTCCGAATACGGGTGTAACATTGCCGTTTATAAGTTATGGCGGAACGTCGCTGTTGGTTTCAATGGCACTGGCAGGGATTTTGCTGGGGATATCGAGATTTTCTAAGAGTGAGTGAGTTTTGCGTATTTTAGCGCAAGCGGGGAAATCCTGCTTGCGCTTTTTTGTGTGGAGATGTAAAATGTCTAAGAAAAGTTCAAAGTTATCCGCATATGAATGCGGGAGGAAGAAGGGGATGTTTTTGATGGAGAGTTTTGCAGGGGCAAAGCGTGTTTTTGCGTGGTTTTTGGCGGCGGTGATGGTGTTTACTATGTTGCCGGCGGCGGCAATGGAGTACCTTGGTGATGTGCCGCAAGAGTATGTGGAGGGTGTAACGCTTACGCCCTTTGCCGCAGTGTTTGAAGATGATTACGACATTGCAAGCGACGGCGGCGAGTTGTTGCTTTTTTATGGGGAAGAGTTGGAGGAAGCGGACGAAATAGTGCCGACGAGCGGTGATGTGCTGGCGTGGTATTTGGAAATTACGCCGGAACTGGTTGATGCACTTAACGCCCGTGATGGCACTGCGGATTTTGGCGTTATCGTCTCCGGTGATGATTCTTGGGGCATTCCCAGTTTTGAATATATTCCCGGTGAGTCTGCATTGCGTGTGTACAACCGTGGTATGCCTTATCACGCCATTGAAATTTTGCTGGAAGGCGAGCATTTTAACCTTGTCCCCGGAGTTGTATACAACGTGATAGTAACCGGTAGCACAACCGCAGGTGAATTTTTTAGGATTGACGTACCCGGTGACGGAAATGCCTCCGGCGGTAGCTGGGAAATTGTATCTTCCCCTGCGACTTCCGCAACGGGTGCGCTTCTTCCGAATATTTCCGAAGCAACATTTGTTGGGCAACCATTGGAGGGATATCGCCGGGCAAGAATACGCACCAACACGCCGTGGCAAGCCCCCTTTACCGATGGCAACCCCGGAGACACACCGGAGTTTACAATAACAAGCGTGGAAATTTGGGCGATAGACCCGGGACCGCTTAATGTGTCTTTTAACCTCCGGGATGACTGGACGATGCAAAGTACATTTGGAATAAATGAGCGGATATTGCCTTATTTTTTAAACGATGTGATTGGCGTTGATGGTAACGGAGCAGTAGTTCATACCGCCCATTGCTCTGAACTTGGTTTGTTTTATCTGCATTTTGGCCAACGTCTTTGGGACACAGCTGGGGTTGTAATTCACGCAATCAATGAGGGCGATGTAGTAACTGTGCGGGGTAGGCTTGACGGTGCGCCGCCTTGGTGGGGTGTTGTTTACTTTGGTCTGCATCCGTGGTGGGTTACTTCCGGCACGTACGTTAGCGTTGCCGAACCAAACGGGCATTTTGCAATAAGCCACACAGTGCGAGATATTGACGTATGGGAGAGCTTGTTCTTCCAGGCCACGAATTGCTGGAACACCCCGTTCTACATTTACGATATTGCCATCACCAACAGGTCTTTTGTTGGTAGTTGGGAAATGAATGCTGTTTTGGGAAATTCGCCTGTTGGCGGTGTAAGCGATAACAATTGCTGGAACTGTAGCAGTTCGAATTTATGTGAAGATTGCGGTGCTTGCTTCAATTGCGGTCATGGCGTGGGATGTTCGTTATGCGGACTTTGGTGTCCGATGTGCGAAAACGACGGTTGCCACGAATGTCAAGATTGGTGCAGTAACTGCGGTGGGGATGAACGCTGCTGGGATTGCGGCACTTGCTATAATTGCGGTCACGGCTCGGGGTGTTGGACGTGCCAAATCTGGTGCAGTAACTGCCACGGTGAGGGGTGCTGGGCGTGTGGTCTTCATCAAGATTGCTGGTACTGCCACGGTCACGGTTGTTGGGAATGCGACAACGGTTGCTTTAACTGCGGCACTTGGGGTTTTTGGTGTGATACTTGCGGTAACTGCCTTAATTGCTGGTGGAGTGGCGGTTGCTGGGACTGCGGAGGTTGGTGCAATTGGTGTGGAGGTGCCGGTTGCCTGCATTGCTGGACTGGCGACTTCGGCGTACTGCGTGTAGGTACAGCTACCCCCGACAAAACCGCCACAAGCGTAAGCGTTAATATCTATCTGGACGAAAATCCCGGCTTTGCCGCTAAGTTTATGGTACTGCAATATACGCCGCATCTCACCCTCACGGGCTATACCGTTGGCGGTCCCGGTGTAGGTAATATATCGGAATTAAACCACGGATTTTTTGGTCCTATTCCCGGTAGCGGCATTGATGGTTGTTGTTGTACCAGCGGCTTTTATTTCTTCGGATGGGGCGGGCGCACACGCAATCTGTATGCAACCGGCGTAGTTCTAACTCTGCACTTTGATATCGCCCCGCTGTGGCAATTGCCCCAGGGGCATAACTGGCTTCATGTACTGGTTCATGGGGCTTGGGATTTTGGTCATGTCAGTGACCCACCCACCGATATTTACGGCAATGTGGTTCATTTCCACCGCCATTACGGCGGCGTTAATGTTGTGCCATTCCGCTTTGGTGATGCAAACGGCGATGGGTCTGTAAATTCTGCCGATACCACCGTGCTTGCACGGTATTTGGCCGGGGAGGACGTTCATATCGACCTGCGGGCAATGGACTTAAACGGCGATGGCCAAGTTACCGCCGCAGACCTTACGTACCTTATTCACTGGCTTTTGCGCAGGGGTACGCCGCCCGGCATACCCACCGGCGCACTTGCGGCATGGGATAACTAATGTATCGCACAGCAAAAAAACTTTTTGCGGTTGCCGCCGTTATTTTTGCGGCGGTAATCGCTTTTGCACCGCCCGACACACAGCCCCGCATAACCATTGCCATTGCAGGCAACACAAGCGGGCTGGAGCCGGGCGATACTTTTGCTACGGCAATTGGCATAGCGGACAACCCCGGCTTTTCCGCCATGAGCTTGCGGTTGCGATTGCCCCCGGGGCTTGAAATGATTGCGGCGGCGGCAGATGGCACCTCCGATGCAATTTACGGCTTGCATCTCCCCGCTTGCCCGCAAGGGATTTCGCCCGCCCCTGCCACCCCTATGTACGGCGATATTTATTTTGGATGGATGGGGCGCACACGAAATTTCTATGACAACGATGTGCTTCTCATGTTTCAGTTTCGAGTAACGGAAGCCGCCGAAGCCGGTTTTGCACCCATTACCCTTGCTTTTGCAAGCGGCGTAGATGGCTACGAAATTCCGGCAAACTTTGCCGGAAGTGCCGCAGGAATAGCACTGCCCGGCGGCGGCTACAATCTTGGTGAAAGCGTGCAAATTGTACAGGTAAGCTACGCCGGTGTTTTTCTGGAACTGGCGGCGCATCACGTAAATTTGTTTGGGATGCCAAACCACCCAAACAGCACTGCACAGTTTGAAATTGTCGCCGGAGGACTGCCGCCAAACCAAACTTTCCATTTCGAAAACCCCGCCGAGATAGGCGCACCCGGCGTAAGATTTGACTGGCAGGGCGCAGTTCCACCCGGCATTCACGTTTCGGGATATGTAACAACCAACGAAAACGGCTATGGTGTGGGTGTGGTAATGCTAACGGTAACGGGCTGATATAAGGGAGTGCAACCATGACAAAAAATACGACACTAAGTGTAAAAATACCGGAAGACGAATATGCGGCACTTAAATCTTATGCAGATTTTCACGGGCAAACAATGGCATCTTTGGTTCTAAACACTATCCGTGAAATGATGGAAGACTGGGAAGATGCCCGAGATGCTGAAGCTGTCATTCTCCGAAATGAACCCACAACTCCTTGGAGCGAGCTTAAAAAAGAGGTTGGACTGTAATGTACCATATAGAATTTTCGGGGCAAGCAAAAAAGCAGTTCAAAAAGCTGGACAAGCACACACAACAAATGATTGGTAAATATATCGATAAGAACCTGGAAAGCGTAGATAACCCTCGAAAATACGGAAAAGCATTAGCGGGAACATTGCGTGGATTATGGAGATATGAGGTGGGAAAGTACAGGCTTATTTGCGAAATAAAAGACGGAGTTTTGCAAATTTTGGTTCTAAAAATAGGGCATCGCCGAGAAGTTTATCGGTAGCGGGGACACTCCGAAGCCGCCTACTCCACCACCGGCAATTGTATCTGCGAAATCTCTATTCCTGCATGGCGGAATTCTTTCACTATGTTTTTGCGAACGTCGGAGCAAGCTACGAAACTGGCAGCAATCGTTTCTGTCCACATACTTGCACGAATCTCCGGTCCGTGAAGCCCCAATGCACGCACAAGCACAGGAACCATCGGCTTTGTTTCCATTTCCTCCGGCGTGCGGGTATCAATAAATTCCGGGTGGTCGCCAATCACTTGCGCCATTATTTCGCACGCAGTAGGCACATCCGATTCGTATGTGATAATCACATCTATAAATGAAGATGCCTGGGCATTGCAAAAGTTAGAATTTTCGATAAGTTCTTTGTTAATAACCGAGTTTGGGATGATTATGCGACTGTTCATAACCGTGCGAATTACGGTGTGACGCAAAGTAATGTCTTCGATGAAGCCCGTGATGTTTGCGTTTACCAAATGAATGCGGTCGCCAACTTCAAAGGGCTTGAAAATGGAGATAAACAGCCCGTTAAATGCGTTACTTAGCGATTCTTGCGCCGCAAGACCAACCGTTAGTGCGGCAATACCGCTTCCTGCAAAAAACGCCGTTGCAACGGTGTGAAACTGCGAAAACGCCGAAAGCGAAAACGCAACACCCGCCACCCAAATTATTGCGCTAAATACATTTTTCATAAATTTCAAATGGATGGTGTCGGCGGTTAACGTGCGCCGCCAAAACACACGAAAAATATGCGTAACGACAAATGTTAGCGTAAGTTTTACGCCAAAACGTGCAAATTCCCAAATAATTTCGTCACCGTAAAAAAAATCGTGTAAAAACATTTGCAAAATCTCCTTTTTACCATATGATATTACATAAACTTTACAAAATGTGCAAAGTGAAATGGTTGGTGTCACTAACCAGTTCATTCGCACACGCACACCGAAACCGGCGGCACGTGTGCAAAGCTACGCATTCTCACGAAACCGGATACTGGATTATTGGAGAGCCACCATGACAATACTGCGCAAAATTCCAACCAGGATGAACTTTACAATTTTATTGCTTGTTTTGCAAATGGTTGGGCTTGCTGTTTTTGCAGGCTGGATTGTGCGCGAGTTCCCGTTGGTTTACTGGACCGGGATAGTTTTTAGCGTACTGGTTTTTTCCTTTGTGCTAAAGCAGGATATTGCCAGCGTTTACAAAATCACGTGGCTTATTGTAATTTTGCTGGTGCCGCCAATTGGCGGGATTATCTATTTGTTTTTTGGCAATAAGCGACCGCTAAAAAAAATTACAGCCCACGTGCGTGAACACGCAGTTATTGCAAAAATTTTGGATGCAGACGGCAACTTGCCCTTTGTTAATCAGGTGCTTTGTGGCAGAATGTTTAGCTTGTTCCGCTACATACGGCGTGCTTCAAGCTACCATGCGTACCAAAATACTGATGCAAAGTACTATCCCCAAGGCGAGCAAATGTTTGAAGAGATTCTTGCGGAAATTTCGAAAGCGGAAAAATTTATTTTTCTCGAATTTTTTATTATCAAACAGGGAAAAATGTGGGACAATCTACTTGCACTGCTTGCGGAAAAAGCCGCAAAAGGCATCGAAACCCGCCTAATAGTTGACCATTTGGGTTCGCACAAACTATTTACCCGAAAGTATATAAAAGAGCTTCGTGCAATGGGCATTCATGTGATGCGTTTTAACCCGATGGTGCCGTTTTTGCTCCTTTTTATGAATAATCGTGACCACCGCAAAATTATTGTAATAGACGGAAAAGTTGCATTCACCGGCGGAATTAACATTGCAGACGAGTATATAAACCTAAAAAGCCCGTACGGTTTATGGAAAGACTCCGGCATACGCATTAGGGGCGATGCAGTATGGAGCTTCACCCTAATGTTTATAGAAATGTGGGACACTTTTTGCAAAAAAGATGACCGCATAAGTGACTACGAGTTTTACAAGGCGGAAGCGGAAAAGTTTGAAAGTGACGGTTTTATTTTGCCCTATGGCGATTCGCCACTTGACATGGAACTTTTGGGTGAGAATATATATGTAGATATACTCACCCAGGCAGAAAACTATGTGTACATTTTTACGCCGTACTTGATTATCAGCGAGAAGTTGATTTCCGCTTTGCAGCTTGCGGCAAAACGGGGGGTTGATGTGCGAATTGTGACACCGGGTATACCGGACAAAAAGCTGGTTTACAGGCTTACACGTTCGTATTATCAATATCTGCTTAACTCGGGCATACGCATTTACGAATACGCACCGGGTTTTTTGCACTCTAAAAGCATTGTTTGCGACGACAAAACCGCCGTGGTAGGTACGATAAATTTCGACTATCGCAGCTTGTATTTGCACTTCGAGTGTGCGGTTTTGCTGTATAAATCCAGCGTGGTACGAGATGTAAGGGATGATGCGCTGGTCGCAATTGAAGACAGCCGTGAAGTTACCGCCACAGAAAAGTGGCGGCTGTGGAGTGATTTGCTGGATGCAGTGTTGCACCTGTTTGCACCGGTAATGTGACTTTGAAAGGATGAGGGGCATGAAAGTTCGTAGGAAAATTTGTTTACTGTTGGCGTTTGTGATGGTTGCGGTGATGATGCCGGCATATGTGCCTACACTTGCATCGGACGATGACCCGGCTGTTTGGCGGCTTAACATTGCGGAGCTTAATCCGGGAATGTCGGAGATTGGGGCGGGCAGTGCAGACCGTGTTCTAATTGGCGGCACACTTGAAAATCCGACCTACTTGCCCGGCTTTCGCTTACGAAATTCCGGAGGCCCGCCACCAAGCGGCTTTGTTTCCGTAAATCACGATGTGACCCCACAACGGGTGGAAATGCGGTATCAAGCCACAAATAGATTTTTGGAGATAGAAACAGGTACGGCAGTGGGCGGCACAAACAGTGCGGCTCGTGGTGGTGACGGCGGCGGTGCTTTCACCCCCATGCCCGGCATGACGTATCGGCTTGTGTTTAACGCACGGATGGATGCCGGCGCAGGTGGTGGCTTGCGTATGCGTGGCAATGGCGGCGACAACAATAACGGTAGCGGCGAATGGATTAATGTTGACGACATTGGCACATCTTGGCGAACAATTTCTTTGATGTGGACGCAAACCGAAACCGGCGGCAATGTTGTAATCTGCAATGGCACTCGCATGAACCCTGCACCCACCGCAGGCGCACCTCGCACCCTCTGGATTTCAGATATGCGAATTTACGAAGTTATCCCATCTGGCGAAACAGGTTACATTTTCAGCTTGCAGCCATATATCGCAGATATGAACCTCGGAAATATTTATGCAGGTACAACTCACCTTGCACCCACCCACGGTGTTGGCAATATTGAGGATGCCACGGCAAACAACCGGGTATCGGTTTCGATAGCAACCGGGGGAAATCCCGGTCCTCGCAGTTTGATTGTAGACCGTGCCGTTAACAACAGCACCCGTGGACTGCTTGTGCAGGGCGTTGCCCTAGAGCGGGGCGATATTGTAACCGTGCGTGGCAGAGTGCTTAGTGGCGCAGGTGTTGGAATGCGCATTCAGTACTCGCACACGCCGCATACTTTGGGCGGCTCCGTAACAACCAGCGGCGGCATTTTTACGCTAACATATGCAGTTACAATGGAGCTTGCCGCACGATTTGACCAAAGTTTCCGCATTATCGCACACAACTCCGCAGTTGCGTCGCTTGTTCACATCTACGACCTCACCGTTTTTCGCCCGTACGAGGGCATAGAGCAATTGCATATGCCCAACCCGGCGATGGAAGGCGGTTCTTTCGCCATTTCCAACCCATATGCAGATGTTTGCTGGGACGAATGGTATCAGTTTCGTGCGGCACTTCATGCGCACACACGCCGCTCGGACGGGCGTGCATGGACACGTGAAACCGTGGTAGAGCATTTCAACCGAGGTTTCGATATCCTTGCAATCGCAGAACACAGCATACTTTGTGACGGAGACTGGACAACTCACCCTGCTTCCGGCGCACCAGAGATATGGTGGCCGCCCCACCAGTGGAATGATGCACGCAACTTGATGAGTGCGGCGGAGCAAAGTGCAATTAGGGACGGCACATGGAATACGGCGCAGTTTGATTTGCCGCCCGTTACAGGGCAGGGCGATGTAGGCGGCAGACGAAATGACCGAAACGAACTGATAATGCACGAGGGTTCACGTTTTTCCGGGCTGGGTTTTATGCGCCCGCAAATGCGCCAAATTCTTGGGATGCCGCCCGGCCAAGCCGGAGTAGGCTTGATACCCATTTCCAACTCCAACGAGCAATCGTATCATAATCATATCCTCACGTACTGGGCAGCGTTTACCACAGGCTACGGCCAGCGGGAACCGGCAATTTTTACCCAAGTGCGAAATCACGGCGGGCTTGCGGTAATTGCCCACCCCGGCCGCCACACTTGCTATCGCCCATCTAGGTGTGCCGCCAGCAATCGTGGCGAAATGTGCGCCCATGCAGGGGGGCGTGGTCATGTTGCGGCATCAAATGCAGTTCATGAAGTAAACCGCTATATTGGCTGGCTAAATCAGTTCCCGGAAGTTTTGGGCTTTGAAATCTATAATCGTCCCGACAATGAAACTCGTTCTGACAGGATTTTGTGGGACAATGTTCTGCTGGAAATGATGCCGGAAATCGGGCTTGACCCTGCGCCGGGAGAGCGGCGGGGTGTTTGGGGCTTCGCAAACGATGACTCTCACAGCATGAATGGCACCGGCCTCAACTGGAATGTAATGCTGATGCCGTCTCTTACGGAGGAAAACACACGCACCGCAATGGAAACAGGTGCATTTTACATGGTGGCACGTGTTGACCGCCGCCTGGATGTAAACGCCGGACTTTCCACAAGTGCGGGCAGTAACGACCACACACCGCTTATGAACGCCCGTGCGCCCGGTATCACAAATATTTCCGTGGACGGGCAAACTATTACCGTAGAGGGCGTAAACTACGACGAAATCTGGTGGTTCACAGGCAATCCGCATCGTGCAAACGGTAGCACTCATCAGGGTGGCGGCGTGGTAATTTCTACGGAAAATACCCTCGACCTTGCCCAGCTGGGCGGCTATGTATGGGGCAACTACGTACGTGCGGTGCTGATTTGCAGAACCTCCGGCGGTGGCAGAACTAACAGCCACGGCGTTGCGCTTACGCAACCTTTCGGGATTTTTGTAGGCGGGGCAGAGCCGCCGCTTACCCTTAGCCCATCATCCACCACAATAAATGACGCAAATCTTACCCGCACAATAACCGTTGGCGGCACGGCGCAAGGCGAAATTACGCTGGACGATGCAGGGCTGCCCCCAGGAGTAACCGCCACGGTAACAGGCAACACAATCACGCTAACAGGCACACGCCCAGCCACCGATGTTCCGCCAATCACGGGCAATTTTACCGTGGGTGTGACACGTGGCGGTGCTACGCAAAATCTTACCGTTGCCGTAAACCTCACCACAACCTGGGTATCGCCAACGCTTACGCTTACGCCTCTTTCCACCGAAATAAATGACACAATCCTCACGCAAACAATAACCGTGGGCGGCACGGCAGTTACCGCCGTGTCACTTAACACATCTGCGCTTCCCACGGGCGTAACCGCCACGGTAGATGGCAACACAATTACGGTAATTGGCGTGCGCCCCGACACTAATGTTCCGCCAATCATCGGCAATTTTCCCGTGGGTGTTACTCGGGGCGGGGTTACGCAAAGTTTTAGCGTAGCCGTGAACCTTACAACAACCTGGGTTGCGTCGCCGCCCGAGATAATTTTGAGTGAGACGAGAGTCGTAATCAACGACGAAAATCTTGTGCGAACCATAACCGTAAGCGGCACGGCGGAGAGTGAAATCACTTTCGATTCGGAAGAACTTCCCGAGGAAGTTACCGTTACTGTAAGCGGCAACGTAATCACGATAACAGGCGTTCGCCCGGACTCCGATGTGGAGCCGATAATCTACGATGTACCCGTGTATGTAATACGTCAGGGCGTATCAGAAGTTTTTGACGTGGAGGTGCATCTCACCACAACATGGACAGCGCACGTGTGCGATGACCAATGCGCTTGCCCATACTGCCTGTGCGATTGCACAAATCCCGCTTGCCATGATTGCGGCGTGTGTGATGTGTGCGACCCGCCTTGCGATTGCGGCGTTTGCGACATATGCGACCCGCCTTGCAACTGCACAGACCAATGCGCTTGCCCGTACTGCCTGTGCGATTGCACAAATCCCGCTTGCCATGATTGCGGTGTTTGCGACATATGCGACCCACCGGTAGTGATATCTCTGGACGCAAATGCAACCGATGCAGTAATTTGCACGGATGCACTGGCTGCATTCGACACTCCTGCACGTACTTTGCCCCGGGCGCATCAAATTTCAAACCGCCCGGCAAATTACAGGTTTATGGGCTGGCAAATTGGCAACACATCCGGTTTTGCCTATGATGGATTTTCTCCGCCGGCAAGTGTGAATTTAACGGCAGGGTGGGCATCTGCCCCGCCGGATTTCATTTTGGGTGACGTAAACGGCGACGGTCTTGTAACATCTGCCGATGCAACGGCACTTGCTCGATATCTTATGGGAAGCAATGACGGCAATTTTTGCAGATTTGCCGCCGACATTACAGGTACCGGCAGTGAAACACCCGTAACACCCGAAGACTTGGTTTTGATTGCACGGTGGCTGGTTGGTCATAGGGTAGGGCATCTTATAGCACAGTAATTTTTTCTGCGTATAAAAAAGCGGGCACGGCCCGCAACGAAAACCGAGGGCACGTCTTCGTGCGTTCGCATTCTCCCACCCCACTGCCGGATTCAGTTTCCTAGCATATAAAAACGGGGGCTGTTGCAAATTTGCAATAGCCCCTTTTTTTTGTCCGCCAGGAAACTGAATCTGGCTTCGGGAGAATGCGTACGCTAGTG
>Ga0209755_10005639_pt1 | contig 14163 bp, 10 predicted proteins | sample TergutCo191P1_FD_187301 | JGI IMG/M metagenome (GOLD analysis project Ga0209755, IMG submission 187301) | Cornitermes sp. P1 segment gut microbial communities from Petit-Saut dam, French Guiana - Co191P1 (SPAdes) (version 2) | ecosystem: Host-associated > Arthropoda: Insects > Digestive system... | reverse complement strand
CAGTACCCAAGGGATTGGTACATTACATGTCATGATAGCAGTGGGATCCAGACAGTTGTTGTAGCTGACTGCACAGTGTTTTCTGGCAACAGAGTTTCTGGCACTGATCGTCCCAGATGGAGGGTTTTTGGTTGATTCAACATTATTCCATTTTTGGCCTCACCCTTAACTCACAATAGCTGCTCAGCTTAGGTAGTTCCCAGTGACATAATTGCCTAATTACATTTTGCTGTACTCGTTTTTAGTAATATAATTTCATTGACAGGTAGAAAATGTTTCAGAGAACTGTGGCTTCCGGAGTGGATTGTGGGTTTGTAGTACCACAGTGTTAAAGCGTACAGATTTCATTCTTTTTACCTTCACTGATAAGTGTTCTGGAATTGTTGCCTTTTGTACAGTAGTGTACAGCCTGTCATAATTTGTTGGTGATTATATGAACAGGTGTTGTGTTTGTAACTGACACCATGAAATTTATGCCAGGATCCTCTGATTTTCAAATGCATCCACTTTTCTTGTTGAAATTCTCCATGAACATTTATTTGGATGTGTATCTCACATGTGTCATTTAGCCACAACAAAGCAACAAGTTGTTAACAATGGCAGGGGCTCTGGATGCCAGTCGACTGGACGTAATGCATAAGCTCACTTTGTGGCAGCTGTTGTTCAGTTTATTATGCCTGTCACTTTTCCAAACCTGTGTGTCCTAAAATGATACGAGTAATGTGTATTCCTCCTCCCTGAACAGCAAACAGTTTCTGGGTAGCTGACGAATGATCGCACTGTAATATAATCATCAGGAATCTGATCTTGGTTTCTTAATTGATTGGTTGGGGACTGTAACTTAACTTCTGCACTGCTTCTTTTCTTGTCTGGAATTTCCCATACATTATGGTGCATCTTGCAGTTTAGTTTTTCAGCATTATGTACCCACACTTTTAAGTATCCTGAATTATTAACAACAGTTATAATAATGAAAGATTCTTTTTTCTGTTCATTAAAATAATGTCTGTTGTACTATACTTGTATACAGTATGGTGACACACAGTTACATAACCATTTGAATTGTTCTGATGTATACTGTGAAATGATGTTAAACATTTTCTTACATATAAAACAGAAGAGGGAATTACATGAATGAGAACTTCTTATCATCACAGTTCTTAGTTTTCTTGGTGGTCTCCTGAGTTTTATATTTCCTTTGTTGTTTATTGACATGATTTGAAGTGGGCTGGTTGAGGAGAAATCAATAGTTTCCGTCGTAAGAGTGAAGTAATTCTCCTTCTTCATCATTTGGAACTGTACATATGAGAATTAGATCTGCTGTAAGTCACTAAACCATACTAATTTAAAAAATGTTGGGCAAAGTCTTCTGCAAAGTGGTTTTATTACTTAGAAATGAAAATCTGTCATAATCTTTGCTCTGTTATACAAAATATACATGTAAAGGTAGTGCATGATGCTGTCATATCTTCACAGCTGTCAGTTCCCTGTGATGAGAATGAACAACATACAGCAGTTCTGTATTGTACTGTATGCACATCACACCTCTGTGAGGAATGCTCGGAATTAACTCATGCTACTCGCACACTTGCAAGGCATCGAAGAGTGCCTCTGTCTGACAAACCTCGAGAGAAACCAAAATGTCCATCGCATCCTTCACATGTTGCTGAATTTACATGTTTGGAAGATGACTGCCAAACACTGCAGTCCGGACCAGGGCCTATCATGTGTTTTATATGCAAGGATTATGGACGTCACAAGAACCATAAGGTAAGCTGTAACATGGTTGTTGTGTTCTCCAACGAGCATTGTTGATGACTTCCTTGTGTACAAGTACTTTATTGGTGTTTGTGTAGCCTTCGGTAGCGTAACATTTGTGATAAGTTTTGTGGAAACCAGTTGGAGCAAACATTAACAGGACAGGGTGTACAGCACAGTAACTTGTAAGACAGTTTTATCATTGATGATGGGAAGTACAATGAAAGTAATAAAATCTGCATGTGCACAAGGACACATTATTGCAGTGGTCACACATTTATGCTCCATTTTTAAAGGGTATTAATATACATGGCACTGCTTGTGTAGCTCTATGAGACTTTTTGTGACTAACATATTTTAACACATTCTTACAGCATGCTTTGGTAGAGACAGAAGCTGAAAACATCCGGGTGACAGTTATAAATGCTGTCCAGCACATGAGAAAGTTTATGGAAGAAATGAGTGAAACTACACACAAATTGGGTATGTTTATAATGTGACCATTTATGAAAATCATGGACAGAAGTATGTAAACTAGAAATGATGTGGTAGGTACATTCCAGGCAGACTTCATGCAGATGTTATAAGTGAAAACCTTGATTGTTGCATAATAAAATGAAAAACCATTGACCATTTTCCACAGAGGGCTGTGCTATACATGCCCACTGAGGTCTCCTTAATGCAGATTTTGTCTCCTATGAATGAATGTGTTCTTCACATGCGTTTCATCCTGTGCACTGTGACTGCCTGGTGTGTAATTTGTTTAACCTCTTTCAAAAAACTTGTAGAAGAGTGTAGGTAAAAGTCTAATCCATGTATTCGGTCGTATGTTGAATACTGCCATAGAAAAATCTAATTATGAAAGGGAAAACCAGTGGAGATACCTGAAAAGTGTTGTTGCATGTTTCTCTGTGGTCTCATGCCTTCCTGGTATTGTATGCAAGTGTGGGTCTTTACGCACCAGAAAAAGGTTGTATAGTGAGATCAACTTGTACAGGAAGGTTGGTCCAGTACTGTGAGCATCAAATAGCTGTCTACTTTGAGGTCAGAAATGCTGACCATTGTAGAAAATAATTTGTGATTTTGAGAATTTCTAGTGCAGCCATTAACAGACATCATCAATGTAAGGTTGTACTATGATAGGATGCAAGGTCACACAAAGTAGGGTATGCATAGTCTGATATTTGCTGCTCACCTACCTGCAGCATTTCATTATTAATGGTGTTACTAGTACCACACTTTTGGATATCTTGAGCACAGACTATATCATCCAGCTAATGATAAATCTAGGTACTGTTTCAGAAAATAGTTAGGCTTCCCCATGCATATCATCATTCTGTCAGTGATCCGTACTCATCTATGACTGACCATTGTGGTTTTTGTGAAATGTGATCATATTGGACAGGACAAGTATGTTGCATCTGTGGGTAAAAAAGCTAATGTGGTGTAGAGATTTGTAGATACACCAGTCTTTGGCAATTTTACTTGATTGTGAGATGCAACTGTTTAAGCATTTCTTATTAATTGAAACTTAACTGAAGCTTGCAGTCAATTCATGACCCTAATTGTCAGACACAGTTTCTATCAATTTGTCCATAAGTTATAGTAGGTAGTTTTGGTATCAGATTACTAAATTTTGGTCACAAAGAGAATTTCTTTCATGTGTGTACAAAACAGCTGATGGGCGTATGACCGAGCTGTTTTCTTTCTGATTGTGGCATGTGTATAATCTTTTAGTTTCAAATTTTTCTTTTACCTTAACAGAACAAGTAATTCAGAGGTTGGAAGGTACAGGAGGAGAGGGTGGAACTGCTGATATTGCTCGTGCTCTTGTTCAGACATATTTCCAGCAACTGCTGGAAACACTACAGCTACAGGAGGCTGCAGCCATGACTGCAGTAGATACATATATACGAGAAAGACTCTGTTCACTACGACAACTGCAGGAAGATTTAGCTACATCAATTTCACAGGTTAATACTCAAACATTATAAAACTGATGAACTTTATTTTTTTCTGTTCCTTTGCCTGTGTAATGCATGGAAAGAGAGAAACTGATTAACATTTAGCTTGTGTTTAGAATTTTAGAATTTGTAGTGAATTTTAATAATTTTATACATGTAACTTGTATTTTGTCTATTGACCTGTTGGAAATTTTAAATTCGCAATTAAACTATAAATTTGGTTGAGCACATTGCACTCACTAGCAAAAGGAAGACTGCAGAATTCCTTATGTCTACATATGCTGTTGCTGAATGAACTTTATGAATTTGTAAATGCTGAGTTATGAGTTTTATGAACTTACACACTGACCTGTAGGACTGAAATGCAGTATCTTTGTGATTCAACTTTCAACATGAACAGACGCAAAGAACATGGTGCTTTAGGCAAGGCTTCACAATGAGCCTTACACCTCAGATATTCCTGTTCATACCAGGTGAGTGGTGTAGAGTTCATCCATAACTCAGACAAAGAAGGAAATGATTGAGAAGTGTCATATTGGTTTATTTTGTATATTCCAATTAATGTAGATGAGAAAATTGAAACCACAAAGATGATCTGCTTTCATATTGCTAGGTTATATTCTGATAGAAGATATTTAGATTGTATAGATATAAGTTAGATATAGTGTAGATCTGTTGAAAATACACGTTTATATATTTTACTAGAAAGATGTAACTTGTATTGTTTGTGGTGTTCTGTTGGGACATAAGCTGTGATGAAGTTTACATATAACCTAATCCCACGTATTCCCCTGAATTAGTTGTTTTATTAAAGAGTGTTGCCTAAACGCTCTATACTAAATGTTACCTACTAGTAAAGTATAAGTATTGAGTTTGTGAACGTAATGTCCTTTACGTTTAATTTGAACTTCTAGTTATGTTTGATTAGCGTGCTTTGACGAATGCTGAGTTGGTATAGCAGTTTGAGTCCACTAAACTAAAGTGCTGTGTGGCCACAGCAGAGGGATTACTACACCCGTAGCCACTATGTATTACAGTACTAGATAGAAATGGCAGTGGTGGTTAGTAGTCTGCCAAAACTACTAAAACTGACCTGGTGGCAGCAAAATTTCAGATCAAAAAACCTCAGACAAGAAAGTAGGAACATTGCTATATCACATTATATTGTACCTGTCTGGGTAGGAAATAGTGGAAGTCTAACTGTTAACTGGGAGGCACTACACCTGTATAAAATGCTCAGAGATGTAATCATAGAGAAGAAATTTTATTATTCTAAGTTTTGATTTTATGGTATTTGTACACTCAAAAATGAAGCTCTTTCTTCCAGATATGATGCTGTGTAATCTGTTTTATCCTGAAGATTGAGGCAACACATTTGTGCAAATGTAAGAAGTTTCTACCAGACCACACCATGTCAGATCACATTCACTGCTTTGAAAACCCCAAATCTCACATTTGTATACAGTGAAAACCTCTATCCACTGTTCCTGATGATACCATGAGTATTACATGATAAATGCAGGATAACGGCAGTTGCAGGAAGGTCATAAATATGTCAGATTTATAGAGATGATAATAAGTGAAGTAGTGAGGAAAAACAATGCATATGGGAATGATGGATAAAGGTTTAACTGTACTTGATTTTATGTTATTTTGTTGACATTGATTTGCTGGTATTGAAAAGAATTTCAAGTATTCTCTTAACAAGTTATAAGTCCACATCATCAGTATATCATTCAATTCCAGCATAAATGTATGCAGTAGAAATGTGTGACTGATCCATATGCAGGTGACTGCTGCTACTATACTTAATTTGCTAAATTCTGTTTGGTGAATTTAGGTGGCTGGAGTTTGTGTCCAGTGTGAACAAACCATACAGCAAGATGATACTCGTGTCTTAGCAGCTGCTAGAGAGATCAAAGAAACTTTGAGCTCAATTGAGAAACAACAACAGCAATATTCTGAGCTGACTCCTGAGCAGCTGCAACCTGATCCCAGCATACCAATCACTTTCACAAAGGTATTAAAAATCTGCAAATGTTGTGGGGCTTGGTACATAGAACTCAGCTGATCCCAATTAATCAGACATAGAGCTAGCTGATAGTGATTCAGAATAAATAACATGGTGACGTTAAGAATTCATGTCCATAAGTAACTCAGGGCAGTAGAAATGCATACATAATATAGGTTGGAAAGGCTACAGGGAAGCAACCACTTGAATGACATATGCTTAAATTGAAGATATTAATAAAATGAGGACTGAATTTACCTGGCTCAGAATGAGTGCAACAGTGGACTTATGTGAGCAGTGTGTTAAAGCATTCTGGTACCTGAAGAGCACGAACTCTTCTGAATTCAGGATTAAGAAGTTGAATAGTTTTGTTTGATTGTGAGTTTGGTAGCATTACTTTAAAATTTGGAAATGTTTGAAATTTTTTTGATTTTGTTAGTTTTAATGAGGTGCTCGTAAAATATAATGTAGTCCTTCAGGCAGTGTGGCAGCCCTGATTGTCTAGCTGAGGAGCAGTGCAATGTTTACAAAGTATACATTGTAAAAAAATAAAGTTCTAGGGCTCAGTCTGTAAGAACATATATACATGAAATAAGAAGAAAACTACTTCATTTTCCTTCACAGTAATCTCATTTGACTTCAACACACTTTTTACATCTATCTAAAAGTTTCACAAAACAGTTATGAACAACAATCTAAATGTCCTTGATGTCTTGAAATGTTCTTCCTTTGACAGTGGTATTTTTTTGGAAAAATATGAAATATTTGGCCAGCACTTGGACAGGTGAATAAGATGGCTGATCATGGCTCTGCAATGTGCCAGAAAGTGCGTGCTCCATGAGTTCTCTAATATTTTGTTTGAGGATTGTAATGAAACATCAAGATTCATCTCCAGTAATTATGCAATTGACAAAGTGGGGGATAATCTGACTGGTTGAGGTGAATCTGAATAAGTTGTGATGTTTTGCTCCTTTTTCTCGTATGTGAGACTATGTGGAATGGACTTCATGTGTATCCTTCCTCTAACCTAAATCGTTGTGAAGAATGTGGTAAGTCATCTCCCACTTGATGTGCAGTTTATCCTCAATCAATTTCAGAGACATTTGATGCTCTGTGGCCACCAGTTTCTGAACTTGTGCTCCTGCTTCCAGATTTTGAGCAGTGAATGCATACCCACCCCTTGGGTCATTTTCAACGTCCCTCATCCCTCTCTGAATCTTTCAGCCATTTGAAGAGACATGTGTGAGATAGAGCTTCATTTTCACAAACAGTTTTCAGCATTTTGTATGTTTCTGTGGCTGTCTTCCCAAGTTTTAAACAAAATTTGATGATCATTTGCTGCTGCTTAATAACAAAGAAAAAATAACTTTACACACTTGGCCATTACAAATGAACTGACCGAGTTGAATGTACTTTTTACTGATACATGGTATTCATAACATGAACTACAGAAACCAGCTACATTTGGTTAATGCACATGAAAGCGTACTTGCACAAGAGTATCAGTCCAGTACAAAGTATGAAGTTGATTTTACACATCCTTGAGGCCAAATATTCTCAGGACTTTTTCTCTGTTGCTTTTACGTTTTAATCATGTCAACTGCTTTTGTTACAGGATAATCGTGTGCATATTGGGCCAAAAATTGAAATGCGTGTTGTTACATTGGGTTTGGATGGCGCTGGAAAGACTTCAATTTTGTTCAAACTAAAGCAGAATGAGTTCATGACTATGCTTCCAACTATTGGTTTCAATGTGGAGACAGTGGAATACAAGAACCTGAAATTCACAATCTGGGATGTTGGAGGTCAACATAAACTGCGTCCGCTGTGGAAGCACTATTATCTAAACACTCAGGTAGGTACTTCCTTTATGCAGTAGTAAAATCACTATCCAGTGTGTACAAGTATTGAGTGATTGAATCTCAATAAATTTACTGATGTTACATAGAGTTAAATAAGATGGAATGATGACAGTGAGTAATATGTAAATAAGGTGTGCAGGAGGCTGTCATGGCTTTTGTCTGGAGTTTGAGGAGAACCATTAAGAGCCTTGAGATTTCCAATGCTTTGTATAAGATTTGAAGTATGTTAGTTCCAACATACAAATCTACAGGATTACATTTCAGCATGTTCAAATTTTTATTTATTTCAGGCAGTGGTATTTGTGATTGACTCAAGTAACCATGATAGACTTGCTGAAGCTCACAGTGAACTTGCCAAGCTTATGTCTGAGAAGGAGCTGAAAGATGCATCTCTACTGATTCTAGCAAACAAACAGGTATGTCTCAAAATGCCTGAAATATATTCGTTGCAGTCGTTAAAATACCTTATTGCAAAATATGTAATAGAAAGGTGGTATAATTGAGAGATGATCTGGTTCTTTTGGCCACTGTGACTAAAAATAGTAATAACTGAAGATGGCATTTTGTTGCTTATACTTCTGCATTTGAGCACTGAATATCTTGGACATACATGCCTTTACGCTTGTGAGATTTGAGGTTTACACATTGGCTATATGCATTTGTAATGGCTGCTTCACCCTTGGGGGAAAAAGGCCACATCCCTTCATAGGCCAGCAGTTGGACATGCAAACCTTTTTGGATGTGATGACAAAAAGAAACTCTCCCTGCCCATATAAGGAATAAATTTCCAGTTGTTCACTTTGTAGCTGATTAAGCTTTGCTGTTCAGTTATTAATTTCACATTTATATTTCTAGGATATTCCAGGCTGTGCAACAATAGAGGAGCTGACAGAGCAGTTTGCTCTGTATAAATTATGCTGTGGTAGGAGTTGGCATATCCAAGCTTGTGATGCCCAAAGTGGGACAGGTCTCCATGATGGACTGGACTGGTTGTCACGACAGCTAGTGGCAGCAGGAGTATATGATATCATTTAATTAATATTAGAGTGTACAGGTACGTTGCATTACCTTCCTTCCAACAAGATTGCAACATACTTTTGTTGTACCCATATCAGAAGTTATTGATAGAGGTCACAAAGACCAAAGAAGATGCTTGGAAACAAGATGATGATGTATGCAACTGGGCCAAGAAATTAACCTTTCGACAGATATTAACATACATGTGTCAATGTGTAAATGAAAATGAACTGAATAAATTGTTCATGTATGTGTATGGCTAATAATGTTGCTTTAGCTTGATTGTGCGTGAATTTACATTAGCTTTGTCGTAGAACTACCATATACTTCCATTCTTGGTTGTTTAGAGGAGGAACTAATTTGCTATTGTATACTGTATCAAAATTTTGTTCTGGAATAAATAAAACAAGTTGGTTGTCTGTACTTGACACCTGTGGGGCATGCAGGAAACACAGGAATCTTGGCACTGACAAAGTTTCAGAAATTCTTACTAATTCGTTATCTTGCTGCAATAAAGAAAAATTAAGACAATATGGTGTGGGATGAATTATGTTTAACGAACATGCAACAGTGTAGTAGAAGTGTTACTTCCTGATACCCAGCAGGTTTTAAAGGTTCTTGGTAATCAAAGTATTAGAATTTGGTATCCATAGTTTTTATTTGAACTTCAGCAGAAGAAACACGGATACCAGTTAAAATTTTGTGATTGTAGTAGGTTGAACTTAAATGTCTAACTCACACTCACTGTGTCTGTTAGAAGACATCCACATCTATATAAGTACATCTGCATGTAGCACAGTTAGAAGAGAGTTGAACAAAACATAAGATATCTGTTGATATTTTGTGACCAGTATGGGGAATCTCACAGCTTGTACAATAATTCTTGATGTACCATTCGTGAATTTTAAATTCAAGCTGTAGTTTTCCCAATATGCTATTAAATAATGTGCTTAAGAATAGCACTTTAAGCCTAATATCATATAAAGAGGTCTCTTGTTCATGTTTTGGCAAGAATTGTATTTTAAAAAGTACAAAGTCTTTATAGTGGTTGATACAGTGTAGGCATTCTGTAGTAATATAGAGGGCTGTTTTAGTTTACATATAATTTGGCAGTAATTTCATAACATGTTTTTACCATAAAAGGTCTATATTCTGCCAGATTTTCCATTAAACTAGAGTGTGACTTTTTACTTTTTTGCACGTATCCATTATGCTCATCAGTAATTTCATGTTACATTATGTGTGGTGGTTATTTGATGTTAGTGTGTTCTCAAGTATTGTTACAGCAGCTGTTCTGGAACTCATTCAAGCACTAGAATATTTTGGACTGAGAAGGAATAGCGTATTGTGGCCCTTCCCACATATCACTGTAACAGTTGTTTCTTCAGTTCTGCTACGGAGTTTGGATATTTATGGTTTTACTATTCAAGGTCTTTTAGAAGTTGCAAAAACACCGTTTCTGAGGGCCACCAGTTTTCCTCTGCTGCCATTCTCTGAACAGTTGAGTTCTGTGTCACAACAAACTTCAGTCCAGGCATGTTCAACCTAAAAAACTACGACCAAACGTTTACATCCATCAGTGGGTAACGAGCAGTTTAAAACAATTATTGTATGCAGCAAAAGAGAAATATATGAGATTGAAAGTGACTGAACCTTCAGAATTGTCTGAAACAAGTATGCAAGTTTGATAGCTACTGAAACTGCAGAATTCTCGAATAGGATCCCATCACTTAATGGAGATCTGACACTGCATCATGTCAGCCATTGTACTTTATAAAGATACTCACAGCTGTCATACAGTTGCAGGGCTTATGTTGGCCAGGTTTGTTTCCTGAGTTAATAGACCCAAATTCACTCAAAAAGTAGAACCAAGAAATGGATTCTGTTTGAGTCACATACTTACAAGTTAAACACTGCCCCTGGCATGTTTGTGTTGTGTAAGTAGTGACAGGCAATTTCAAGTTACATTACCAGCGATATTATCTCTTTGAGCAGCGCACTGGCTATGCTTGCTATGTATACATGCATATTTGTTGATTATCTCTCCAATTACACACTGTCCACAGATTAATCAGTTACTTGGCTGTACAAACCCTAGAATCCTATTTCGATTGTATTATTCGTCTTGTGCCTCACACCCTATACCTTTGTAAATCTATGTGAATTTGAACTTTCTGTCTTCGATCATGTTGATGTGTAACTTTTATCAAATGCTTTTGTTTCCTGTATGAAGATTTGTAACTTAATTTCAGAAATACATATTTTGATGCTCCATTTTTAGGACTCTGGTGGGACAGAGTTCACTGGCTGGAACCATAATTGAGGATCATATTTCCAAAAACGTGTATGTCCACATTTGACAGTTTTGATTACACAAGACTGTGGGGTAAACAGATGTATGGAAAAAATTATTTTACCTAACCTACAGTGCCAGGACTAACTGAATTTTCACTACATTAATTACTGTATATTCTTGAATCTAATCCACACCCTTTTTACAGTTTCAGAAGGCTAAAAAAATCAGATGCGGATTAGATTCGTGAGCTAAATTTTTTTTCGTTTAAGAAATCGGCAAAAACTAGTGCAAAGCACTTTATTCATGAGGTGCATATGGACATAATTGGCTAAAGTGGCCAGAGCGTGAATCTGACCACAAACCATTATATAATGTGGAGTTAACTTGTGGGGCTATAATTCTGTGCCACTACATGAATGTATGAAGCATTTAAATGGCTGGAGCTCTAATCAGCTGTGGTGCATTTGTACCACTGGCAGTTAAGTGGCCACTTCACATAACTCAATTCTTGTCAAAGTGGGCATGAATGTTCTTGAAAATGAGCTGCTCCATGGTGAACTCTCAGGTTTGTTCATCAGTTCCTTGATTTAGTCTTGTCACAGTGTTAATAGATGTAGATGCCATTTATGATGTTGGTCCATTTTAGCCACACGTCATAAGCAATAAAGAGTGTAAAGTTGTGAGATGAATATGTTACTACCATTCAGTGTAGAGTCCAAACTGAACATGCATATCCAAGTAGTGATTCCTTTTCTCTTGTTTATACCATCTTAATTCCTTTTTATCTCTTTCATCCAATTTTTATGCCACTGCTATATTTTAATACCATTACTAAAAATGATTGGAATGAGATCAGGGGTGCCAGTATAATTTTCACCTGTGGTGTTAGCAGGTACAGTTGTGAATCATATAAGAACTTTTCTTTATAGAACATATAATAAAAATAAAAATCTGTAATCTGTTGTCAGTGTAGCAAATTTGATGCTTCTTGAGGTGTACCCCATTTTGATTGGGGCCCACACAGCATCGTCTACAGTGGGTACTGAGGTGACCTTTACAATTTTTATAGGTTCTCTGTTCTTGTGTCCTGGAGAAGAGCTATCAGTTATTTCCTGTCTTGACAACCTTATCAGCTCCTTTCAAGATTTTTTCTTCTACCTGTTCCTTAGTGCAGGGGCCTGTGAATTTTCCAGAAATGTAAGAGCTGCCTGAAAATTGTGGACACTGGAAGTGTGACATGAAGGAAGTTCCATACTGAGAACCAACACATATTAGGTGCCACCACGGAGAATTAAGTTACCTGAGTGTCCTGGTATTGGAAATATGTGCATCCCCAGCGTAGTGAATAAGTTCCGTTGGCCATTTATGTCTCTCCTGCATATCCATTGAGCCATTGTATTCTTTGCAGATGCTTTCCTTTCATTAATGTTGCTTTATTTTACACATCATTCCACTCTGTCCTGTGATTGCCCAGGGTAGCAATTTAATAAAAAAAAAAGGAAATTCTTAAAACTTAATGAGCTCTACTTGTGTGACTGTGGTACAATGTCGGACTCTTGTGTAGTTGTACCAACGTGCACTGTTTTATTGTTCCATTGTAATCCTATATTAATTTGTAGTACCTTATGCCTATTTCTACTTATGTAATTCTGGGTTTATGAAACACAGGCTGGGGGCATAGTTCTAAGTTTCTGTACACATGCCCACTATGACAACAGAACGGTCTGTGGTGTGAAGGTCAATGTTCAGGCACTTGGAACAACTGGCAACCGCTGTACCCATCAGGTGATGATGAATTGTTTGTATTTTTCTTTAGACCATTAGACCATATGTTGGACTAAATAATCATTATCAAGCAGTCTCAGGGGTGCGATATTCCAAATTCATCTGGCAAGTATGGCGGCGGCAGCAGTGCCTACATAGTTACTCTTGCTTGTAATGTACAGAATAGTAAAAGCTACCATCTGAAGTGTGTGGAAGTTACACGGATGAGCCACCTCCTGTCCCTCCTTGCAATGAAGCTGGATCCAAGTCCTCGTCAAACAACATCTGCAATACATCAGACCAGAGGTGCCTATTCAGAGGATACAACAGGACTACTGTTGTGATATACAAGAAGAAAGAAAATTATGTAGTGTAATGTCAGTAGCAAACATTAGTCTGATATATATAAATCATTTAGTAGTGTATGCATCTAAATCCAGATGTCTGACCCTATATCACTACAAACTAAATTAATCAGTTTTTTCATGGTGCAATGTGAAGGGAAAGAAATCTCAGAAAAGTTGGAGCATATGCAGACATTTACAAAAAATTTAACTGAACAGCTCATCTTCCATTACTACAAAATTTCTGCCATGACGAACATTTTTACAGGTCCCCCACCCCACCTCCACCAAGAATGCCAGCTCACTAATTTGGAACATGCCACAACAGTTTTTATTCTGTTAATACTGGTCTATCATGCAGTGTCCATGAAAATTTCCCATAGTGCTCTTAATAGTGTATGATTTAAATACCTTGCCAAGTAACATTTCAAGTCATTTAGAAAGCACAGGAAGCTGATATGCTGAAGAAAACCTAAAAGTCTGTTCAACATTCTGCAATTTAATACCTTATCAGTCCCAGAATGATTGATGACGAATATGTTGGAAACCAGTTATACATTTCTTAAACACCTAGTGATATATGAAAGTAGTGACCATTCTGGTCTCATATATAGCTTAGTCTTTGTTGAATAAAGTATGTACAGAGGAAAGCAATGTATGTTTCTGGTACCTTTAGTAACACTCCCACATTCAGATGAACAACTAGCAGCTGCTGCACAATGTAACATTATTGCTTCTGCTTGCAGTTAAATAAATGTAACTGAATGGCAATATAATTAGAAATGACACCAAAAACATCAAGGGAAGTTTTAACATGCAGTAAGACTACAAAATACAAACAAGAAGAGCATGTGTTCAGGACATGCTTATTTTCTTCAGTTCAAAAATTACCAGTTTAGTTTATGAAACACCGAGATAAAGAGATGCTGTATTTCTGAATACAAGATGACTGTGTAAAAAGTTCTGTTCTGTGTGGGTATGTTCCTGAAAATTTAATATGGTGAACAAGGGTCAGCTCATGTGTGTATTTGGGTAAATACAGTACACACATGGACTTGCTCGCGCACACATTGTGTGTGTGTGTGTGTGTATATATATGTATATATATATATATATATATATATATACACAATTGGCGGCACATGTT
>Ga0209755_10005638_pt1 | contig 14163 bp, 19 predicted proteins | sample TergutCo191P1_FD_187301 | JGI IMG/M metagenome (GOLD analysis project Ga0209755, IMG submission 187301) | Cornitermes sp. P1 segment gut microbial communities from Petit-Saut dam, French Guiana - Co191P1 (SPAdes) (version 2) | ecosystem: Host-associated > Arthropoda: Insects > Digestive system... | reverse complement strand
ATTGCAAATATCATATAATTTCCTTCTTTTGTCATTACGCAGCCTCTTCTGGAAAAGTAAAATCTCCATTTTCCAATTCATCTTTATATAAACCGAACAATAGCTTTGGGCTAAAACGCCAAACTCCCGTTTTAGGATTTTCCAAGAAAGAGTAAAGCTTGGAACAATAAAATTTTTGTATAGCCACTTCTTCGTCTAAATTATATTCAGACATAATCAGCGGAATTATTTTTTCCACAATGAAATACAAATAAATAGGCAATGATTCTTTCAAATCAGAAGATTCAAGAGCAGAATTGCTTCCGTGATACAAATTCATAGAGATAATATAGAAAATAAAATTTGTATACCAAGAGAAAAGATATGGATTACGCAAGTGCTAACTTAAAAACACTTTGTCTGCGGTTTCAGCTGCGGAATAAGATTTACCCTTGTGTATATAATTGGAGGATTCGTTGCATAAGTAGTTTCGTCAATTAATTTTATAAGGATAGGATACAGCCATTGCCAAACATCCCAAAAGAAAAAATAACCCTACAATTATATCAAGTTCCATTTTACCCAATATAGTAAAACGAGCTTATAGGCACAGCTATTTTGTATATTATTGACTTCAATAACCAAATGGGTATTTATGGAAAGAATTGTAGAAATTGGGTTAAAAAGATTTAATGATCCGAATAAAATTGATGAAAACCCTTTTGTCAATGATATTCAAGAGAATCCACACTACTTTGTTTTAGCTTGCTTAATGGATAGACAAATTCCATGGGAAAAAGCTTGGAAGATCCCGAAAAAAGTATTTGAGGCAATAGGTTCACAAAATTTTAAGGTCTTGGAAAATATTTCGCATGAAGAATACAAGCGAATATTTACTGAAAATAAATTACACAGATTTAATGACATTATGGCAGAAATATTCTATAAAGGCATCAAAACTATAAAAGATAAATATAATGGAGATGCATCAAAAATTTGGACAGGAAAACCGAGTAGCGCACTAGTTGTTTATCGATTTCTGGAATTTTATGGTTGTGGCGTGAAAATAGCAACTATGGCAACAAATATTTTAGTAAGGAAATTTAAAATAGAATTTTCCGATTATTTTTCAATAGATATTTCTCCTGATGTTCATGTTAAGCGTGTATTGGCAAGAATGGGATATTTGCCACATAACCCATCTCCTGAAATGGTAATTTACAAAGCAAGAGAATTGTATCCAGAATTTCCTGGAATAATAGACCTTTCTTGTTGGGAGATTGGATTGAAATGGTGCAAATCGAAAGAACCAAATTGTACTGATTGCATTATCAATTCCGAATGCAAGCATAGCATATAAAATATTCGCTACGAAAGCTTCCGAACAAAAGTCAACCTCTGCAATATATAGCCGGTATTTGTTGTGTAGAACTGACCTAGTTATTGTTCTTAGTCATGATGTGTAAAGTTAAATCATTTCTTTTGACAAGTCTGAAACTGGAAAATTAAAAATAGAAACATCATAATCGGATAATAACTCTATAAAAGTTCTTTTTGTCAGTCCGGCAACGTCAGATGCTTGACCAAGAGAAAGACATCCTTGCCCATAAAGCTTGCTAGTAACAATCATAGAGATACGCCTTTTGTCTATATCCACGCTTTCTGGAATTTCAATTGCAATCGTAGCCATATTAATAATATAGAAACCTAAATTATTTCCTCATCAATTTATCCATCAAAATTTCTTGTATATTTCTACGACCGTCTATAATAGCTAAAACATATACTTCATTCCTATCTATTTTATAAAAAATTCTCCACGGATTTTCTATAAGTTCCCTATATTCTCTAATATTCTTGTCTAATAATTCTGGAACATATCTGCCTCGTTCTGGCATTCTATTTAACGAATTAACTTTGCTTTGTAACTTATTTAAAATTTTTAGAGCATTTTGAGGACTATCATTTGCGATGTAAGATACTATCTCATCTAAATCCATTTCCGCATCTTTTGTGAAATTTACAATATATTCTTCTATCATTGAGCTTGCCCTTGCAGCTTTGCTCTAATTTTTGAAAAGGCAACATTTGCCTTTTTGGTTCTTTTTGCTTTTATGTCATCTTCGCCAAGTTTAATAATATTCAACAAAGCAAACGCATCTTGTGTTTTTTGATATGTTTCAATATCAATTAAAACAGCTTTTGCTTCGCCGTTTTTTGTTATTATTACCGGGTTTTTATTCTCGTAAACATAATCCATAACATCAGAGGCGTTGCTCTTGATGTAAGAAATAGGCTTTATATTTTCCGCAACATTTACAAACATATAAACTCCTTTTGATTCTTAGTAATATAGAAAATATCACCCATTTATTATACTCTTCTCCATCCACTCAAAATACGGTGCATAAGCTCCAACGCCTTTGAAAAATAAAATTTCCGGAACTTCATAAGGGTGACGCTCCAAAATCGCTTTTTCCAAAGCTTCGTGGTGATAAGTTGGTGCTTTGCAAATTAGCAAAATCTCGCTCTCGTCTTCCAGTTTGCCCTTCCAGCGATACACTGAATTTATTGGCATAAGCTGAACACAGGCGGCAAAATGGCCTTCTACAAGCTCCTGCGCCATTTTTTTTGCGCTTTCCATATTCGGCATTGTTGTTGTGCACATCATCGGGTGAGACATATATCTTCTCCTATCAAAGCAAAGGGTTCGGCGGATTTTATTTCCGCATCTATTCTGTCGCCAATCCTGTATTCGCCACGAACTGCAACGGATTTGTAGTTGTTCGCACGGCCAATCCAAGATTCTCTCTTTCCATGCTCATCTATTAAAATACTTAATTTTTTTCCTATGTATTCGCTGTTGCTCCGCAATGCAGACTCCGTGAAAACTTTTGTGAGCTCTGCGCTACGCCTGTATTTTTCCACGCTCGGAATTTGACCTTGCAATGTTGCGGCAACCGTGCCCTTGCGAGGAACAAAACGAGTTCTGTTGCAACCGGTTGGGCGGCTCCATTTAACAATGTCAAGACTCTTTTGAAAATCATCTTCCGTTTCGCCTGGGAACCCGACTATTATGTCTGTGGAAATAGCGAAGTCGCTGAATTCTGTGTAAAAATAATCGACCAGTTTTTTATAATCATCAACGCTGTGCTTGCGCTTCATAGCTTGCAAAATTTTGTCGCTGCCGCTCTGCACAGGCAAATGCAAAAATTTGAACACACGTTCATCCTTGTAAACCTCAACAAGTTTTTCCGCATAATTCAAAGTATGTCTCGGATTTCCCATGCCCATTCTTATTCTGTAATCACCTTTCACATTTTCCAAAATCTGTTTTACCAACTCCGCCAAATCCGTTCCCAAATCAAAACCATAGCAACTCGCATCCTGAGCGGTTAGCCAAATTTCCTTGCAACCGTCTTTTACCAACGCTTTTGTTTCTTTTACAATTTGCTCCAGCGCATAGCTCTGCAATTTTCCTTTCACCATTCTCGTTGAGCAAAATGAACAAGCGTCCATGCAACCCTCAGCTATGCTCACAATTCCCACAATCGGATTTTTGCGAATCTTTGGCAAGCCAAGCTTTGGCGAATGCTCTTTTTGCAAGTCTATAACAGTTTCTCCTGCCATCATTTTTTTCAATATGCTCGGAATTCTCTCCACTGCATGAGTGCTCGCAACGGAAATTTTCGTGTCTATTTTTTGCAAAGCGGCAATTAGTTCTTTTGTCACGCATCCAGTTACCAGCATTGGAAATTCCGGGTAATCGTTTTTTGCATTCCGCACAGCTTTCAATGCAGAGCTATCACCTTTCACGGTGCATATATTCAGAATAACGGCATCAAAATCAATTTCCGCAATCAATCCGGCAATCTGCTCACTCTCGCTCATATTTGCGCTGCAACCTTGGGAGATGAGATGAATCATTTAGGTAATTTTCCTAAGTTCTTCTTCCAATTCTTCAATGCCAGCATGTCTCTGCTCCAATTGTTTTTGATGTTTTTTTTGAACGTAGAAAAATGCTTCTTTTACGGATTTTGATTTGGAAAAAATTTGAATATGATGTCCCCAGGGGATCTGAAATATTGGGTGGTTTTCTATTTCGCCAACAAGTTGTTGGCGAATTGAATCGCCTTGAGTATAAAACAAATAAAACTGCTTGCAATTCACTTTTACAGCCGCTTTTATCTGGCTTTGGCGTATCCGGCTTTTCAAGTCTGTTAGCCATTGTTTGTAATCACTATTCAGCTTCATATGCTAACTCTCCATAAATGTTGTTGCTATTGGGTTATGAAATATTTAGGAATTATATACATAAGTATCCCTATCATTGGAAAGAACTAAAATAATGAATTTTGAATAGTCAACTCATCTATTCTTTTTTGAGCCATATTTTGATATTTTTCTACCAATTCAATCCCAACAAAATTTCTACCGTACTTTAAGGCTACTATACCCGTTGTTCCTGAACCGCAAAATGGATCTAAAACATAGTCATTAGTTTGTGTGGAAGCAAGCAAGCAATTTTCAACTAATTTTTCAGGAAAGACGGCAAAATGAGCATCTCTAAATTTACCTAAAGGAATTTCCCAAACAGTTCTTTTATTTCTGCCATTTGGATGAAAAGCTTGATCCCAACGACCATTATGTAAATTTGGATTTCCGCCATTTTTTCCTCTTTCAGGAGTTCCATTCCGTTTGCCAAAATGATTTCTTCCACCCTTAGTTTTTGATTTTTCTGTAAAAGTTATATGCGGCTCTCTTATCGCATCAGCATTATAAAAATATTTTGTATTTTTTGAAAACATAAAGATATATTCGTGATCAACCGTTGGTCTGTCTTTAACGGAAGATGGCATAGCATTAGATTTATGCCATATTATATCACTCCTTAAAATCCATCCATCATTTTGCAATGCTAAAGCAACTCGCCAAGGTACGCTTAACAAAGATTTTTCTTTATATGTATCACCAAGATTAAGCCATAACAATCCGTCATTACGTAATTTTGGACGTAATAAGGAAAATGCTTCCACTAAATGATTTACATAATCCGATAATTTAGTTTCACGCCCTATTTCATTTGTATTACAGTCTGAATAATTTCTAAGTCCAAAATAAGGCGGACTTGTTATGATGCATTGAAAATAATCATCATTAAGCATATTAGATTGCTCCCTAACATCACCTAAAAATATCATCCTATTCATTATTTACCTCACTTTTTTAAGAGTCTATCAATATACTTATTCAACTTTTGTTGAGATTCATCATCAAAACCAGTAAACTTATTTGGATTCATATTAAAATGAAATATGAACTCTGCGATTACATCAATAGTATTTAATTCTTCTGGAGACCAATTTTCTGCAATTATAACTACAATAATGTGTGAATTTTCGACTTCTTTTTTTATATCAGTTATTGCAGATATAATATCACGAGTAAATAAATGCGAATGTCCACCGCCTTCGGTTTCTCTCGTTTTTACGGGAATGAGAATGCTCTCTTTAATAAGAGTTTCTTTGTTTGTTAAAGCAATAGATACATCAACCGTATGCTTTCCTATTTTTGCTTGTTTATTTGCTATCTCTGGTTTTTTAAATTTTCCATAATTGCCATATATTGAGTAATAATGCTGTATTGCCGCAACAAGGCTAGTCCTTATGCTAGATTCTATTTTATTACCACTTATACTTCTTCTTGAACCTTCTAGCCTGTCAATTATAACTTCTCGTATTGCTTGCCAATCAAAAGTTTTTACTACACTTCTGTATTGATATATCAACTCAACAAGCGTGTCTGTTTCTGCGATTATTTTTTTTATATCACTAAGTTTTTGCATACGAGTTATTAACGGTGACAACCTTTGGGTAGGAGCATCTCTTATTATCCAAGCAAAGAAATAAAAACAAGCTTTAGTATGTTCATAAACTCGCCCTACACCATCAAATAATAATGGCTTTTCATCTAATTCATTTAAATAACACGAAGCGATAATTTTTTTAATTTGAAGTTTATTGCTTGCAAATAATATTTCTGAAAGAGATTTATTATGGCCTGAAACTTGTTTCGCCATTTTTTCTACCCAACAATAAAAAGGTTTAGCTTGGTCTGCTAGATTCGCCAACTCAACCAACCTATAGTGAGATACATTTACTTGATGCACGAGAATATCTTTCATATGTGTGAATATAGTAATTTCTGCGTATCTTTCGTGTAGCAAAGCGGAATGCTTGAGGTCAGGAGTCTATTTTATACTTTTTCAAATCTCTAGCATCCTTCAATAAATTTCCGGCATCATTTAAATTATCAAGCGTATCCCTAAACAAAACAGAAGCCTTCTCAGAAGGCTCTTCATCGTCCATCGTATTTATTATCGCAACCTTTTGCTGCCCATAAGCAACAAAGGCCAAAAGCAATATGGTGAAGATGATTTTGGACATTATCTCAAATTCCTCTTATCAAGTTCGGCCATGCACAAGAACATTAAGGGTTCCAAAGCTTTGTATTCCAAATTTATATTCCATTTGCCGAGTTCATCTGCGAGTTCCGTTGTGAATACTGGCGGAGCGTAATTTGCTCCATCGCCGGCTTTTAAAATTCTGCAAAGAATATCCGCAAAACACACAATGGCAACAAGCGGCCTGTTAATTACTGCCCTTGACAAATTATGATGATATTGCATTGCTTCTGAAATAGAGCGAGGGAGCAGCCATGTTTCCGCAAGCCTAGCCCCTGTTTGTCCGTGGTCTTCGCCTAAAAGTTCTCTCTCTGCCAAATACAACTCACAAGGACGCTCTTTGCAGAGCGCAATTGCCTGTTCAAATTCTTTTCCGACATATTGAAGCAAAACTATTTTCCCGAAATCGTGCAGAAGACCGGCGGTAAAAGCTTCGGTGGCCAAATTAGGCTCATATTCCTGCGCGACAATGCGAGCTACTATGCCAACTGCGCAGCAATGATCCCAGAATTTTTGTAAATCTACTTTGGTATTTTTCAACTCAAAAACTCTGGACATTGAAGTTTCCATGCAAATTTCTTTTGCCTGCTCAACTCCCAATTTATTGATTGCGCTGTGAATTCCGGTAACAGATTCGCCTCTGGAATTTATCATTCTCAAAAGCCTGGCGGTTAAAATTGGGTCTGCGGAAATTATCTGCTCCAAAGCCTCTCTTTGGTCTTTTTCATCGTCCACCAATTCAAAAAGCTGTGCCGCAACAGTAGGGAGTGTGGGCAAGCTTATCAGGCTTTTGGTTATTTTTTTTATGTATTCGGTGTGCACGGTTTTATGTTATACCTCAATATTTGCATTTCTGGGGCTAATGCGTCTGCGAAAAACATAATAACTCCAAATTTGATACGCTAAAACAATGGGAACAAAAATCGCAGCTGTTATGCTCATCAATTTTAAAGTATATGCAGAGGAAGAGCTGTTCCATATAGTTAAACTGTGCTCGGGAGATATGGAAGAAACAAGTACATTTGGAAACATTACGTAAAACAAAGCCGCAACACAACTCACGGAGCAAAGCGCAACGAGAATAAAAGCAATTTTCAGATAATGCCTAAAAACCAAAAATGCCGCTCCTGAAATCAAAGCGAGAGGGAGCAGGCAAATAATGCTACGCTCAAAAGCCAAGATAGTTGCTATTGAGAATAAAATTACTGTAAGCACAATTGCGATTTTAGAAAAGTTAAAAACTCTTAACTGCAATTCTCCTTCTATTTTCAAAGTTAAAAATAAAGCTCCGTTTGTTAAAAACAAAGAAAACCCAAGCGCGCCGCCGAACAAGGCATAAGGTTTAATCAAGTCGAAAAAAGTTCCTGTGAAATTCCCATTTTCTATAGGAATGCCGATAACCAAATTCGCCATGGCAATGCCTATAAGCAATGCCGGCAAAAAACTGCTGATGGCAAGAGCAATATCACACGCCAAGCGAGCTGATGGGAAATTTGCCCTGTGCCTGATTTCAAAACATACGCCTCTCACAATCAAAGCCAAAAGCAAAATTACAAACGGCAAATAAAGCGAGCTGAAAAAAGCCGCATACCAAAGCGGAAAAGCCGCAAAAATCGCGCCGCCTGCAGTTAAAAGCCAAACTTCATTTCCATCCCAATGCGGACTGATGGCATAAATGTAAGTTCCTCGCTCGCGTTCATTTTTTCCTAAATAAAATTGTAAAATGCCAACGCCAAAATCAAAGCCTTCCAAAAAGAAAAAGCCTGCCCATAGAACCGCAATAAGCACAAACCATAAAATTTCAAAACTCATAGCCTATACCCCTGTTATAGCGTTATGCTTTTTTGTTATTCTTTTCTCTACGCAGCCGCGAAGAACTTCGCGCCGCATTAAGAGAAATGTTATAATCACCAAAACTATGTAAATAACGGAAAAAGCGATCATGGAAAACAACACATTGCCGCTTGAAACTCCAACAGACACAGCTTTATCCGTAGGCATTAAGCTGTAAACTATCCAAGGTTGGCGGCCTGTTTCTGCTATCAGCCATCCGGCGGTATTTGCCAAATAAGGCAATGAAATTCCTATAGCCATCAGGAACAAAACTTTTTTGTGCATCTCTTTTTGCAAAAGCACAAACCTGAAGAATCCGTAAAAAATAAAAAATAGCATGGCAATAGAGCAACCAACCATAATCCTGAACGAAAAATAAGAAATCCACACCGGAGGTATATAATTGCCGGGGCCATAGCGATATTCAAAAGATTTTTGCAACTCGTTCATTCCTTTAACTTCTCCTCTTGGCTTGTTATAAACCATAACGCTTAGCATTGCCGGCATTTCAAACCCCGGCAAAATTGATAACGGAGCGGGATCAGCGGTTTCTTTTAAATTCTCCATAGCCGCTAATTTCATCGGTTGCAATTTGGCTACGGACTGCCCTTGCAAATGCCCGCTAAATGCAACAGCTATCACGCCGATAAATCCCATTATCAGCGCAAACTTAAAACTTTTCTCAAACAGATGAAAATCTTTTGCGCCTTCGCGAATTTTCCAGGCAGAAATTCCCAAAACAAAAAAAGCTCCTGTGCATATACTGGCTGAAATAGCGTGAGGATATTGGTGTAAAAAATATGGATTTGTAATTAGGGCTAAAAAATCCGTCATTTCTGCGCGGCCATTGTTGAATACGTAACCTACTGGATTTTGCATAAAGCTGTTTGCCACGAGAATCCAGAATGCAGATATGCATGAGCCTGCGAACACGAGCCATATACACATGAGATGAATTGCTTTCGGCAAAATATTCCGCCCAAAAATCCAAAGCCCTAAAAACGTGCTCTCCACAAAAAATGTGAGCAGAGCTTCTATTGCAAGAGGCACGCCAAAGACATCGCCTACAAAACGGCTATATTCCGACCAGTTCATTCCAAATTGAAATTCCTGGACAATTCCTGTAACAACGCCGATAGCGAAATTCAGCAGAAACAGCCTGCCCCAAAATTTTGCAACCCGTTCATCTTCCGAATTGCCGCTCCTGTAAGCTACAGTCTCCCATATTGCGATAAAGAGCCCTAAGCCTATGGTTAACGGAACAAAGAGAAAATGATAAATCGTCGTTATGGCGAATTGCAAACGGGATAGGAAGAGAAGATCGTCCATGAAGAAGAAGATAGAAAATGGCGAGCCAATCGTTTATCACAAGCTCTCGGCGAAAATTTCTACATTCTAACTGATGAAAGGAATTTTACTAGCAGGCGGGGCCGGTTCACGCCTTTATCCACTAAGCGCAGTTGCAAGCAAACAGTTACAGCCTGTTTATGACAAGCCAATCGTTTATTATCCGCTCTCTGCGCTGATGCTTGGGGGCATAAAAGACATAATGCTCATAAGCACGCCCATAGATCTTCCGCGCTTTCAAAGCTTGCTCGGCGATGGGAGTCAATGGGGATTGAATATACAATACGCAGTTCAGCCAAAGCCGGAAGGCATAGCGCAGGCATTCCTAATTGCAGAGGACTTTATCAAAGACGAAGCTTGCACGCTGATTTTAGGCGACAATATATTTTACGGGGCTTTTGACTTATACGGCATAATGGGCATTCCACAGGATTTTGCTGGAGCCCGAATTCTAGGCTACGCAGTAAACGACCCCGAACGCTACGGAGTTGTTGAATTTGACGCAGACGGCAAAGCTCTCTCGCTTGAAGAAAAGCCGGCGAAGCCCAAAAGCAATTATGCTGTGCCGGGCCTGTATGTTTACGACAAAACCATTCTGGACAAAGCTAAGGCCCTGAAACCCAGCGCACGTGGCGAACTGGAAATCACGGATATAAACAAAATGTATTTACAGGAAGGAACTCTGTTCGTAAAGAAAATCGGGCGCGGCGTTGCATGGCTGGATACCGGCACCCACGCCTCTCTGCTGGAAGCCAGCAACTTTGTTTATACTTTGGAATCTCGGCAGGGATTGAAAATTGCCTGCTTGGAAGAAATCGCTGTTGACAGAGGCTTTGTTCCCTGGAGCGCAATGAAGGAATATCTGGAAAAAAATATGCCCAAATGTCCTTACAGGGATTATATCTTCAAAAGATTCAATGCTTAATTCAAGCTTTTTTTAAATCTCTTAATCTCGGAGTTAAAAGGCATTTCCTTGAGCATTTTTTTCTCAACTAATTTGCAGGCATAAAGAGCTGTGCTATGGTCTCGGTTAAAATATTTTCCTATGTGTTCATAACTTTTCTTTAATATGCTCCGTATAAGATACATAGCTATCTGGCGAACCAAAACGGCTTCTTTGCTGCCGCGGCCTTTTAGCTTTAAAATATCAATTGAAATTCCATAGTTTACAATCACGGCTTTTACTATTGTGTCCATAGTAATAGTTTTATGAGAATTTGAAAAATGCTCTTCTAAAATTTCATCTGCCATTTCCAAATCAGGAACTCTGTTCATTTGCAAAGCTTTAAATTTCAGATTTTTTGCGACCCCTTCCAAATCGCTTGCGGTGCCGCTTGTTTGCTCAGCTAAATGCAACAGCACGTTTTCAGCTATTTTAAATCCAATCATCATCTCAAATTTTTTTCGCAGAATAGCAAGCCTGTCAACCAAAGTCGGCGCAGAAATTTGAATTGTTAAGCCTCCATTCAAGCGAGAACGGAGCGACTCATTCAAATTTTCCATATCGGATACCGGAACTTGCGATGCCGTGATCACAGGCTTGCCCGAAAGAAGCAGAGTATTGAAAATCTGAAGCAGCTCGTGCTGTGATTGCGTTTTGTTGCCCTCAGCGATATTTTGAAAATCGTCCAGTATAAACACTTCCGCATTGCGGTATTTCGCTGCCATAATAGCTATCGGCTCAGGGTTGCCTTCCTTTTTCAATTGCATGTTTTTCACATATTCTTCGGAAAATTCAAGAGCGGTTGCGCAAAGGAGCCTTAATCCGGGATTCTTTGAGTTCAATGCGTTTGCTATTGAATGCAGCAAGTGCGTTTTTCCAAGCCCCGTTCCGGCAACCAACACCAGAGGATTGCCATGAAGCTCTCCGGCCTCAGCAACTGCTTTGCAAGCCGCATAAGCCAGCCTTGAAGATTCCCCTTCCGCAAAGGAGCCAAATCTGTATTCTCGGGATATATCCATAGTGAGGGGAATAATCTAGAAATATCATTTTCTATAGTAGCTTCCCCCCGTTAGCCCTCCGGGCGGAAAAAACGGGGGGACAACCTGTGAAATTGTTAAAATTTCGCAGGTTAAGGGGGGAACGCTGATTGAGGACATTTTTTGCGATGGAGTAAATCAGCGTTTTCTATATTTCCCCCTGTGGATTTTGAATTCTTATTGGATAAGGCTAACAGAGTAGGCTCTCTGTGGTTATTGCCTTTGCTTTTTTGGCCCGCTTATTTCTTTTGGTGTCGTTATTTGGATTATCCGGCTGAGCTGGAAAAACATATTCGTAGCGGTAGATCTTGGCCGTATTTGCCAAAGTTTTGGAAAAAGAGGAATGCCATTCGCTTTACAAGCCTGTTGCTGTTTTGGGCAGCAAATCTGTCTTGCGGCTGTTCTTTGTATTACCTGTTTCCATCCCAGCATATTATGCTGCTGATTATTGGGTTTACGTTATCAATATTCTTAGGGCGCAAAATTCGTGCCCTTGGAACGGAGGAAATTGTTCATTTGCAGCAAGACAGGTATTTTCAAATATATACCCAGCTTAAAAATCAAGCTGTATCCAAGGGAGACGAAGTCTCAGATAGCGAGCTTTTGTCAAGAACTCAGTGGCAACACCAAAACGACCTTAGGCTTATGGATAAACAGGGCAGGCTAATGGCATTTTTGAAAGGAGAAGCGAAGCTATAATGAGAGGGTGGGAATATGCAGAGACAATGCTAGACAAGGTCTCGCGGACTTTTGCCCTCAATATAAAAATTTTAGGAAAAAATTTAAGGAGACCTGTTCTTTTGGCATATCTCTATATGCGCATGGCAGATACCATAGAAGATGATCCTGATTTATCTGCCGAAGAAAAATCCGATTTGCTGAATAAATTTTCGCAGGCTGTGAACAGCGGAAATTCAGACGAGTTTGCAAATGCTCTGCCGCAAAGCTGGAAAAACAGTGAGAAAGACGACTATGCTCTGTGCTGCAATGCGAATATCGTTATTCCTTTGCTCTTGGAATATAATGCGGAGCCGATTAAAAAGGCCGTTGAAGAGATGTGCAACGGAATGGCAGAATTTGCGCAGCGTAAATTTATAATTGAGAACGAAGCCGACTTGGACAGGTATTGTTATTATGTGGCCGGGCTTGTGGGAGCTATGTTAAGTGAGTTATGGGGGCACAAGGAATTGCGGGAGCTTGCCGTTTCTTTTGGGCTGGCTTTACAACTTGTGAACATAATAAAAGATATGCAAGAAGACTCATTGAGAAAGGTTTGTTTTGTTCCGCAGGAACTTTATCGCAAGCATGGCATAGACTACGCTCGGATTTTTTTAATTCAAAAAGCTAAAAGACATTTACTGGATGCAAAAGATTATATAAAAGCTTTGCCTCGCTATAAACACAGAATTCGCCTGTTCTGCCTATGGCCAAGCTTAATGGCTGCGGCTAATTTGCGTGTTCTCAGCGAGGGCGGCAATAAAATAACCAGAGCGACGGTAAAAAAAATAGTTCGGCGCACAACTCTTTTCGGATGGAGCAACTCATGGATAGAAAAAGAATTCTCTTCGTTTTCCTAGTCTCATCTCTCTTAATATCCTGTAGTGCATCCGGCCAGCGGCAGCCCATTGACGAGACGGCAAGGCTTATGGCTTTGGATGCTGCGTACCAACACCTGATTAGAATTCCGGCCAAAACCGCTGCGCCGGATAGCGTTTTGCTTTTACTCACAGATGATTCTCGCCGTTGGCTGGAGAATATCGAGCGAGCCGCTCTTTATGAAGATAGTGCTTTTGTTGAGCAAAGGCCATTTCACGAAGTTCTGGTTATTCTCACTTATCGCTTGCTGTTAAGGGAAAATGTGCTTTCGGAATACCCGGATTACAGGATGCTTCGTTTTTCTCTTGGCGAGCAGGGGATTTTGCGCAGGGCAAAGGATTTGAAGCTGGGGCCGTTTGAAATAAGAAACGATAGGGGTTCCCGTGGGCTAAAAAACAGCCCGAGGGTTCCGATTATGATTTTCAGATGGGATGAAATGCGTTGGAAATTTGATTTGCCGGAGAGCATGAAGCTTTTAACCAGAGGTCTGGCGACAATTTCCGTAAAAAAGGATTGGTCGGATTCCAAAACGGCGCTCACTCTGCTGCAAAGATACTATCACAATGTATTTTTCAACATCAACGAAAGTTTATTGCATCCGATTCCGAGCATTTAGCTTCTTAAAACCAAACATGCACCACAATTCCCGTTGTGAGCAAGGCTCCTCCAACGCTCAGCAAGATGTTTCTCATCTGTTTGGCATCGTTGGATTTTTTTAGGGCGCTGTCGTATTCTTTTTGTGGCATGATGCTTGGCATTTTCTTGTAGTCATCGTAGAGCGAGTTTGCGTTGATATGCTTGTATATTCCAAATCCCAGAGCGGCGGCTCCGATGAGGTCTAGGCTGAGAGCGACGTAGAATGAAGCGTTGGATTTCTTTTCTAATTGAGAATTATCGCTTAGCTTCTGTTCTTCGACTGCAAAGTTTTCCTTATTCTTCATTCTCAATTCTCCATTCTCAATTTT